>Ga0156020_1108_pt1 | contig 31806 bp, 15 predicted proteins | sample RifCSPlowO2_02_FD_107674 | JGI IMG/M metagenome (GOLD analysis project Ga0156020, IMG submission 107674) | Gallionellales bacterium RIFCSPLOWO2_02_FULL_59_110 | reverse complement strand
CGGGCTCTTGCACAGGCCGAGGAAGCTGCCGGCGCGCTGGCGCGTGGCGCGGTATTCCGGCAGGTAGCGGCCCGCCTGGCGCATCATCCACAGCGGCGTATATTCGGTCGGCTGGCGCAACAGGGCGCGCAGGAAGGTGTCGTTTTTCAGCTTGAAGTTCATATCTGCTCTTTTCTCTATTTACCGTTAACCAAAACCAAAATCTTAAACCCGGCCACAGAGGACAGAGAGAGATTCCAGGATTCCTCATAGGCTTTCTTCGACCGCATACAACGAGGTGCTTGTTGTATAAACCGGCGGTCTTCTCTGTGGTCTCCGTGCTCTCTGTGGCAAATTGTTTTTTGCGGCTAACTTAACGCGGCAATACGGATGAGCCCATCAGGAACTCGTCCACTGCCCGCGCGCACTGGCGGCCTTCGCGGATCGCCCAAACTACCAGCGACTGGCCGCGGCGCATGTCGCCCGCCGCGAACACCTTGTTGGCGCTGGTCTTGTAACAACCCGCGCCTTCGGTCGCCGCCTTGACGTTGCCGCGGCCATCCTTCTCCACGCCGAACGCGTCCAGCACTGGCTGCAACGGGTGGGTGAAGCCCATCGCGAGGAACACCAGGTCGGCCTTCAGCTCGAATTCGCTGCCGGCGATCTCGCTCATCTTGCCGTCATTCCACGCGACGCGCACCGCGCGGATTTTCTCGACCTTGCCGTTGCTGCCGGCAAACTCCTTGGTGGCGATCGCCCAGTCGCGCGTGCAACCTTCCTCGTGCGAACTCGAAGTGCGCAGCTTGTTCGGCCAGTATGGCCACACCAGCGGTTTATCCTCTTGCTCGGGCGGGCGCGGCATCACTTCGATTTGCGTCACCGAGGCCGCACCGTGACGGTTCGACGTGCCGACACAATCGGAGCCGGTGTCGCCGCCGCCGATCACCACCACATGCTTGCCCTTCGCGTTGATCGGATTTTTGCCGTCGCCCGCCACTTCCTTGTTCTGCGGAATGAGGAATTCCAGCGCGAAATGCACACCGCCCAATTCGCGCCCCGGCACCGGCAGGTCGCGCGGCTGCTCCGAGCCGCCCGCCAGGATCACCGCATCGAACTTCTTCAACAGCTCGTCCGGCGCAACGGTTTTCTGCGCGTCGTTCGCCACGCCTTTGCATGGTGCTTCCTTGCCGACGAACACCGAAGTCTGAAAGCTCACGCCCTCGGCCTGCAATTGCGCCATGCGCCAGTCGAGCAGATTCTTGTCAAGTTTGAAGTCGGGAATGCCATAGCGCAGCAGGCCGCCGATGCGGCTGTTTTTTTCGAACACCGTGACCGCGTGGCCGGCGCGCGCCAGTTGCTGCGCCGCCGCCAGCCCTGCCGGGCCGGAGCCGACCACGGCGACCTTCTTGCCGGTTTTCTGTGCCGCCAGTTGCGGCGTCACCCAGCCGTTCTCGCCGCCCTTGTCGATCAGAAAGTGCTCGATGGACTTGATGCCCACCGCATCGCAGTTGATGTTCAGCGTGCAGGCCGCCTCGCATGGCGCGGGGCAGATGCGGCCGGTTAGTTCGGGAAAATTGTTGGTGGAATGCAGCACCTCCAGCGCCTCGCGCCAGTTGCCGTGGTACGTAAGGTCGTTCCAGTCAGGGATGATGTTATTGACCGGGCAGCCGTTGTTGCAGAACGGCACGCCGCAATCCATGCAGCGCGCGCCCTGTATTCTGGCCTGCTCGTCGGTCAGATGCAGCGTGAACTCGCGGTAATCCTTGAGTCGCTCCGCCACCGGCAGGTGTGCTTCGCTCTGCCGTTGGAACTCCATAAATCCGGTTGGCTTACCCATCACGCCCCCACTTTCTGCTGCGCCGCCATATCCTGCAAGGCGCGCCGGTATTCGTGCGGGAACACTTTGACGAATTTTCTGCGGCTGTGCTCCCAATCGGCGAGTATCTGCTTCGCGCGCGCCGACCCGGTATAGAGCGCATGCCGTTCGACCAGCGACTTCAATTGAAGCTCGTCCGGCTGCCCGTTGTGCAGCACGGCCTCCTTGCGCTGTTTGGCGGCAGGCAGCACTTCCTCGTTCGCCACCATCGAACTGTTGCAGCAATTGTGAAACCTGCCCTCCTCGTCATAGACATAGGCAATACCGCCCGACATACCGGCGGCGAAGTTCCGCCCGGTCGCGCCGAGCACGACTACCGTGCCGCCCGTCATGTATTCGCAGCCGTGATCGCCGGTGCCTTCGACAACGGCAGTCGCACCCGAATTGCGCACACAGAAACGCTCTCCCGCCACTCCGGCGAAGAAGGCTTCACCCTGAATCGCGCCGTACATGACGGTATTGCCGACGATGATGTTTTCCGTGGTCTGGCCGCCGAAATCAGCATGCGGGCGGACGATAATCCTGCCTCCCGAAAGCCCCTTGCCGACATAGTCGTTCGCTTCGCCGACAAGATCGAAGGTGATGCCCTTGGCAAGGAAGGCGGCAAAGCTCTGCCCCGCCGTTCCGTTCAACCGAATATGGATGGTGTCGTCCGGCAGCCCGGCAGCGCCGTATTTTTCCGCGACACGGCCGGAAAGCATCGCGCCCGCCGTGCGGTTGATGTTCCTGATCGCCACCTCGGCGTTGATCTTGATGCCTTTTTCCAGTGCGGGTGAAGCCAGTCTCATGATCTGGTGATCGAGCGCCTTGGTCAGGCCATGATCCTGCGTTTCGGCATGCCGCCTCGCAACCGTCTCCGGGAGCTTCGGTTGATAGAATACCTTAGCAAAATCCAGCCCTCTGGCCTTCCAGTGTTCGATGCCCGCCCGCATGTCGAGCAGGTCGGTGCGACCGATCAGCTCGTCGAATTTGCGCACGCCCATTTGCGCCATCAATTCGCGGACTTCTTCGGCGATGAAGAAGAAGAAGTTCACAAGATGTTCGGGTTGCCCGGTAAAGCGCTTGCGCAGCTCCGGGTCTTGCGTCGCCACGCCGACCGGGCAGGTGTTGAGATGGCATTTGCGCATCATGATGCAGCCTTCCACAATCAGCGGCGCGGTGGCGAAACCGAATTCGTCCGCCCCCAGCAACGCGCCGATCAATACATCCCGACCCGTCTTGACCTGGCCGTCGACCTGCACCCGGATGCGGCCGCGCAAACGGTTCAGCACCAGCGTCTGCTGCGTTTCCGAGAGGCCGAGTTCCCAGGGCGTTCCCGCATGTTTGATCGAGGACAGCGGCGAAGCGCCGGTGCCGCCGTCATGCCCCGCGATGACCAGGTGGTCGGCCTTGGCTTTTGCCACGCCGGCCGCCACCGTGCCGACGCCCAGTTCGGAGACCAGCTTGACCGAAATGCCGGCCTTGGGATTGACGTTCTTGAGGTCGTGGATCAGTTGCGCGAGATCCTCGATCGAATAGATGTCGTGATGCGGCGGCGGCGAAATGAGGCCGACGCCCGGCACCGAGTGGCGCAGGAAGCCGATGTATTCGCTGACCTTGTGGCCCGGCAATTGCCCGCCTTCGCCGGGTTTGGCACCTTGCGCCATCTTGATCTGGATCTGTTCCGCATTGACCAGATATTCGGCGGTCACGCCGAAGCGGCCGGATGCCACCTGTTTGATCGCCGAACGCAACGAGTCGCCGGCCTGCAATGTGTAATCGCGCTCGATGCGGTCGGCGCCGATAATCTCGGACATCTTTTCGCCGCCCTTGACAGGCAGGAAGCGCCTGGCATCCTCGCCCCCTTCGCCGGTATTCGACTTGCCGCCGATACGGTTCATCGCGACCGCCAGCGTGGCGTGGGCCTCGGTCGAGATGGAACCCAGCGACATGGCACCTGAGGCAAAACGCTTGACGATTTCCTTGGCCGGCTCGACCTCGTCGAGCGGCACCGGCGGGCCGGACGGCTTGACCTCGAACAGGCCGCGCAAGGTCATGTGGCGCTTGCTCTGGTCGTTGATCAGCGCGGCATATTCCTTGTAGGTCGAATATTTTCCGGAGCGCGTCGCATGTTGCAGCTTGGCGATCGAGTCGGGCGTCCACATGTGCTCTTCGCCGCGCACGCGGAAAGCATATTCGCCGCCCGCATCCAGCGCGCCGCCCAGAACCATTTCCAGCCCGAAGGCCTGCTGGTGCAGCCGCAGTGCTTCTTCGGCCACGTCGAACACGCCCATGCCCTCGATATTGGATGCGGTGCCGGTGAAATATTTATCGACAAAACCTTTTTTCAGCCCTACCGCCTCGAATATCTGGGCGCCGGTGTAGGACATGTAGGTCGAGATGCCCATTTTGGACATCACCTTGCACAGCCCCTTGCCGATTGCCTTGGTGAAATTCTTCACATATTTTTCGGCTGCGGCGGAATCGCCCCCGGCGAACTGCGCGATGGTTTCCATCGCCAGGTACGGGTGCACGGCTTCCGCGCCGTAACCGCCGAGCAGGGCAAAGTGGTGCGTTTCGCGCGCCGAGCCGGTCTCGACGACCAGGCCGGTGCTGGTGCGCATGCCATTCTTGACCAGATGGTGATGCACTGCGGATGTCGCCAGCAGCGCCGGAATAGCCAGCTTCTCCGCCGCCACCTTGCGGTCCGAGACGATCAGGATGTTCGCGCCGGAACGCACGGCATCTTCCGCCTCGGCAGCAAGCGAAGCGAGGCGCGCCTCGATCCCTTCCTTGCCCCATGCCACCGGATAGCAGATGTCCAGTTCGTAGGAACGAAGCTTGCCGCCGGTGTATTTTTCGATATGGCGGATCTTCGCCATGTTTTCCGGGGAGAGCACCGGTTGCGCGACCTCGAGACGGATCGGCGGATTGATGTCGGACACTTCCAACAGGTTGGGCTTCGGCCCGATGAACGACAGCAGAGACATCACCAGCTCTTCGCGGATCGGATCGATCGGCGGGTTGGTGACCTGCGCGAACAGCTGCTTGAAATAATAGTAGAACTGTTTCAGCTTGCCGGACAGCACCGGCAACGCGCTGTCGTTGCCCATCGATCCGGTCGCTTCTTCGCCGTTTTCGGCCATCGGCTGCAGGATGAACGAAAGGTCTTCCTGCGTGTAGCCGAAAGCCTGCTGCCGGTCGAGCAAAGAGACCGGCGAACTGGCCTGCCGCTCGCTCGCAGTCTGGACGTCGTCGAGCTTGATGCGTATCTTTTCGATCCATTCGCGGTAGGGCTTGACGTTGGCGAGCGTATCCTTGATTTCCTTGTCTTCGATGATGCGCCCCTGCATGGTATCGATCAGGAGCATCTTGCCCGGCTGCAAGCGCCATTTCTTGACGATGCTGCTTTCGGGAATCGGCAACACGCCGGCTTCGGAAGCCATCAGCACCAGATCGTCTTTGGTAATGATGTAACGCGCCGGGCGCAAACCGTTGCGATCCAGCGTCGCCCCGATTTGCCGCCCGTCGGTGAACGCCATCGCCGCCGGCCCGTCCCACGGCTCCATCATCGCCGCGTGATACTCGTAGAAAGCGCGCCGGTTCGCGTCCATCGTGGTGTGTTTTTCCCAAGTCTCCGGAATCATCATCATGACGGCATGTGCCAGCGAATAGCCGCTCATCACCAGCAGTTCGAGCGCATTGTCGAAAGCGGCGGAATCGGACTGGCCTGGGTAGATCAAAGGCCATATTTTTTGCAGATCCTTGCCCAGCAGCGGCGAGGAAACGCCTTTTTCACGGGCGCGCATCCAGTTGTAATTACCGCGTATGGTATTGATTTCACCGTTGTGCGCGATCATGCGGAACGGATGCGCCAAATTCCACTTCGGAAAGGTGTTGGTGGAAAAGCGCTGGTGCGCCAGAGCCAGCGCCGAAAGGCAACGTTTATCCTGCAGATCCCTGTAATACACCCCGACCTGGCCCGCCAGCAACAGGCCTTTGTAAACAATCGTGCGCGCCGACATGGACACCGTGTAATAGCCCTTGGCGTGCTCCAGATCGAGCCGTTGGATGGCGTTGGCGGCGCGGCGGCGAATGATGAACAGGCGGCGCTCCAGCGCGTCCGTCACCAGTACATTGTTGCAGCGGCCGATAAATATCTGGCGGATCACCGGCTCCTGCTGGCGCACCGCCGGCGACATAGGCATATCGGTATCGACCGGCACATCGCGCCAGCCGAGAACCACCAGCCCTTCGCCGCGCACGGAGCGCTCGATCTCTTCCTGGCAGGCGGAACGCGATGCGCTTTCGCGCGGCAGGAACACCATGCCGACCCCGTACTCGCCGGCGCGCGGCAGGGTTACGCCCTGCCTGACCATTTCCTCGCGGAATAATTGATCCGGAATCTGGATCAGCAACCCCGCGCCGTCTCCCTGCAAGGCATCGGCGCCCACGGCGCCGCGGTGATCCAGGTTTTTCAGGATCAGGAGGCCTTGCTCGACGATACTGTGGCTCTTCTTGCCCTTGATGTGCGCGACAAAACCCACACCGCAAGCGTCGTGCTCGTGACGCGGGTCATATAAACCTTGTTGTTGATGAGAAACAGAGAAACTCACGGCATTCCTTGAATAAAACATTAGCGCAAACAGCAATTGGCGACGCGCGGCGGCGAATTTTCCACCTCCGCACATCGCCAGTCCTTTGGAAAACAAAATTTGCTACGCCCGTTTCCGCCGCGACCATCTCCCGCGCCCCCGGCTCGATCCATCTCCCGCAAGCCGAGGGCAGAATGAGCGCAAAAAGCAATTTTCAATTCTCGGTCAATGGAAACAGGAACCCGCTTCACGAGCCTCGCCCCGACACTAGCAATACGGCCGACAACCCCCGCCCAATCGGGCGGAAAAAAGGATTGTCATTGTAGCTACAATACCCGCCTGCCACAAGATGTGTTAGCCGGAACGGGCGGGCACGATCATCATGATGCTTTGCGGCCGAAGGGCGACGCCTTTCGGTGGCGAGCTTGCCGATGGGCTTGGTTTCCTTCCTCGAGCACCTGTGATCGCCGTCAGCCGGACCTTTGGCAAAGCGCGGCTTCATGCGTTTCCCGCCTGGTGCAAAAACCGGGAAATATCGCTGGCGCGGAACAGGATATCCGCAACTACAACCCCAACCCGCTCCACATCGCATCCACCTTCGCTTTCACCTCTGCGCTCATCGCAATGGGCGTGCCCCATTCGCGCTGCGTTTCGCCCGGCCATTTGTTGGTGGCGTCCAGCCCCATCTTGCCGCCGAGGCCGGAGACCGGGCTGGCGAAGTCGAGGTAGTCGATCGGGGTATTTTCCACCAGCAGGGTGTCGCGCGCCGGATCGACGCGCGTAGTTATCGCCCAGATGACTTCCTTCCAGTCGCGCACGTCGATGTCGTCGTCCACCACGATGATGAACTTGGTGTACATGAACTGGCGCAGGAAACTCCAGATGCCGAACATCACGCGCTTGGCATGCCCCGGATATTGTTTTTTGATGCTCACCACCGCCATGCGATAGCTGCACCCTTCCGGCGGCAGGTAGAAATCCATGATCTCCGGGAACTGCTTTTGCAGCAGCGGCACGAACACTTCGTTGAGCGCCACGCCCAGCATTGCCGGTTCGTCGGGCGGCTTGCCGGTGTAAGTGGAGTGATAGATCGGGTCACGGCGCATGGTGATGCGCTCGATGGCGAGTCCGTGTCGGAGTAAGCCAGAACTCATCGCCCAGCGCAGCTGGGCTCCTTTACCTGGATGCCTGATCTGACACAGATACTTTAATGACCGGTTCGGTAAATGAATAGCCGGCTCCGTGGGCGACCTGGATGGGCTGGTATCGGGGGCAGGATATGTCGAGCTTTCGCCGCAAACGGCTGATTGTCGTTTCAAGCCGCCGCTCATCATATTCTGCGGGGCTTTCTCCTAACCCTTGAACAATGATGTCCCGTCGATTGACGACCGTGCCGGGATTGCGGACAAGAATTTCGATCAACTTGTTTTCGTTGCAGGTGAGTTTTATTGTTGTGCCGCATGGGGAGATGAGTTGCCACTGTGAGGGGTAATAGTTCCAGATTTCAGCGCGGGGCTCAGGTTTGGAAACTCTCAAACGCCTGGACAGGCTCTCGATACAGGCCCGAAGTTCCGCGAAATCGACGGGTTTGATGAGATAGTTGTCGGCGCCTATGGTTAATCCATGAATGCGGTGGCTCAATTCTCCCCGCGCTGTCAGCATGATAATTCCCGTCGACCGCAAAGAAGGATTGTCCCTGATACGGCGGGCGATGCTGAATCCGTCCTCGCCGGGTAATCCGACGTCAAGAATGATGATGTCCGGCGGATGCCCGTTCAATTCTGCTGTCAGGGCTGCGCCGTCACCAACACCAACCACGTTGAATCCGTCTTCCACGAGATTGAACACCAGCTCTTCCCGCAGGTCGGTGTTATCTTCTACAACAATAATACGCATCCTCATCCTCTCGCCCGTTAATTCAGTGAGGTAAACCCCAGCCTGCCGGGGACTCGGTTGGTTTGACCGTTCCGGCGGTCATTGAAGAGCCTAAGTTTGGCAACTTCACCCCCCTTGCAGGGGGAGGGCTAGGGTGGGGTAGAAACCAAGCGTGAGTACAATCGAGATTCTACCCCCATCCCAACCTCCCCCTGCACGGGGGAAGGAGCAAAAACCCTGCCGCCTTTTAAATTGTCATAACGGAACGTCGGCCTATTTTCTTCCATAATTCGCGGATAAGAAAGCATTTCGATAATATGCGGTAATTGTGAAATTGTCTGCAACCTGAAACGGGAAAAATATGGCAATGCTATCTGAAAAAACCAAAATTATCGGGCGGATCGGCCTGATTCTTGTGGCAGGGTTTCTCACCGTCTCGATCGCGGGCTATGTTGTATCGCGCGATGCGATACACCGCGACATCAGGGAGCAAGCGCTGCCCCTCACCGGGGATAATGTTTACTCCGAAATCCAGAAAGATATTCTCCGGCCTGTTTTCATTTCCGCCCAGATGGCGAATAACACTTTCCTGCGCGACTGGATTCTCAATGGCGAGCGGGACACCACCCAAATCGACCGTTATCTGAAAGAGGTGATGGAAGAGAACGGGGCCATCACCAGTTTTCTGGTGTCCGAGCGCACCCGCAAGCATTACACCGCCTACGGCATGTTGCCGTCCGTCCGGGAAGACGAGTTTCGGGATAAATGGTACTTCCGCGTCCGCCAGATGAAAGAGCCTTACGAAACCAATGTCGATCCGGATCTGGCGACGCTGGACACCATGACGATTTTTATCAATTATCGGGTGATGGATTACAGCGGCAATTTCATCGGCACGACCGGGGTCGGCCTCTCGCTGGATATAGTGAAGGACATTATCGACAGTTACCGGGAGCGGTTCCGGCGCGAAGTGTATTTTGTCGATCAGCAAGGCATGATCATGCTGGCCGGCAAGTCTATGGGCCAAACCCAGGACTCCATTCGCACCCATCCGGGTATCCGCAAGATTGCCGATGCCATCCTGAACCGGAACACCATTCCGACCAAACTGGAATACCGGGAAAATGACGCTGCAGGCATGATCAACTCGCGCTTTATTCCGGAGCTGGGCTGGTATCTGGTCGTCGAGGAACGCGGGAGCGAGAACATCGTGGAGATCACCCGGATACTGTGGGTCAATCTCGCGATTAGTGCGGGAGTGACGCTGCTGGTTTTGGCGCTCACCCTACTGGTCATCAACCGCTATCAGAAACGCCTCGAACAGACAACGGAAGCGATCATTTCAAGTGCTGCCACCGAGATGGAGCACGCGCGCGAGCAGCAGCTTTTTGTCTCCATGGTTTCGCATGAATTTCGCACGCCTCTCGCCACCATCGACGCGAGCTTGCAAAGTCTCCAGCGCCTGGTGAAGGATGCGCCGGAAGATGTACTTTCCCGTCACCGTAAAATCCGCCGCGCCAGCGAACAGTTGCAGGGGCTGATCGGCAATTTCCTGACAGAAGACCGCCTCAAACATCCCAATGTTATTCACAGAATGGAAAGGGTGGATATCGCCGGACTACTAACCCGGGCCGCCGCTCGTGTCGAATGGCCCGATATGGTGGTCGAAGTGGGCGGGCTTCCCCCGGACATCACGGGTGACCGTGAATTGCTGGGAATCGCCTTCACCAACCTGATCGACAACGCCATGAAATATTCTCCCTATGGCGGACAGATACGCATCGAAGGACAAACGGATGGCGGATATGCGGAAATTAACGTCGTCGATTCGGGGGGTGGCGTCAGACCCGAAGATATGGCAAGCATTTTTACCAAATATTTTCGGGCGGAAGGCAGCGCCGTCAGCGGATCCGGGCTGGGGCTTTTTATTGTCAGGCAAATTATCGAACTCCACGGCGGCAAGGTTTCCGCGCAAAGCGTTTTCGGACAGGGGTTGAAAATCACTGTTCGCTTACCGTTGAGGGACGAAAATCCAGTGCCTGAGGAGGGGTAGGTACCCTGTTTGTTGGGTATTGCGCAGGTTGGGCAAAGCGTAGCGTGCACAACATTAACAACGGTATTTTCATTCTTTGGGCACGCTACGCTTTGCCCAATTTCAGGAATACAGCCTCCCATTTTTGGTTCCGGCTTGTCCGGCTTAGGGTGAGCCACTTTTGTGGGAGCGGCTTTAGCCGCGATAGCTCGTGTGGCATGGCGTACCAATCGCGGCTAAAGCCGCTCCCACAAAGACAATGCGGCAATTGGATGACAGGCGAATTTCACTAATGATCTATCTGGGTTAAAGCTAACCATTACCCGACGTCAGGAACTGTCAGCATCGACTGTTGGTTTGCTGCGAAAATCAGCGACAACTAGAATTTTTAGAGGGGTTCTCATGTTAACAAGAATCGTTCTTTCACGTATTTTGGCAATGGTTGCCGCCATGATATTTGCTATCCCTCAAGCGGTCGGGGATACGTTCCCTCCCGACTGGGGAGTGGGAATAGTTGACGAAGCTGCGGGTCCGGTTCATTTCGCGCCCGTAGCGTGGCCCACCGAACCGCCTGACCCAACCGAGTGCGGCACAGCCTGTGGCGATTGGAAGCCCTACTCGCGCTTTCAGGCCCCGATCAACGATCCGCGCACCCGGGACCCGTCTAACGGGGGCACGGCACCGCAGAACTACGTCAACATCTCCTCATCGTGCATCGACAAGAATGCCCCGAGCATCTACTACTACCTTTACAAGCATCCGACAGACCAGACCAAGGATGTTCTGATGTTCCGCTGGCGGGTCGAACAGATCGCCAACAATTATGCCACCGGCCCATCGGCTGGGAATTATGGCGCCACCGATCCTTGGAGCTCCGCCCTTTGGACTGTGCTGTTTGACGTCGATGGCAGCGGTTACCGCAGCCTTGCGGCTCACCTGAACGGCTCTTCGGGTGCTCCCGCGAACCCGGTTGACCTGCTGGCAGGGGTCTGGGGTAATATTCCCACCCAATCTATTGACTACACAAGCGATCCCAACATTCACCTGATCGCGCATAATCCGACGGCCTTTACGTTGGGTAGCAAGATTCTGAATTTTCACAATACGCTGAGCCCGGATACCACCTGGCCGGCCGGCAGCGTCCTCAACGGCACGACCTACGACTACGGGACGACACGCGCCCGCGTCGCCAGCAACAACGCCTGCACCGAATATTTCGTCGATTACCAGATTCCGATCCGCATGCTCGATGCCTCGTCGAGCGGGCCGGACCCGGCACTGACCGGACCCAAGATCACCCGTTCAACGCCGATCTCGATGTTGTTCTGCACCGCCAACAGCCTCAATAACCCGTTCCAGAAAGACTGTGCACTTAACCGCAGTTGGTTGGCCGATGCCAATAAGCCGGCGCCTTTCGGCGACTATATCTCTTTCGATCAGACAAAGCCTTATGCGCAACCGATCATCTCGAGCGTGACCGCGACCGCGCCATCCAGTTGCCCGGGCAACTACAGCCTGCAAACCAAGGTGCAGGACACGATGTATGTTGACGCAAGCGGCACTGTCAAGCCGTCGATAAAAGAGGTGGAGTTCTACTATTGGCTAGACAAGGACGGTGATGGGACAACCGCAGGGGATTTGGACAGCGCATGGTCCTTCGCCGTCACCGGTACATTGAAGACAGGATCACTTAATACCTGGGTCGCGAACTGGGATTCGACCACCCTTCTCAAGGGCAAGTACCTCATCGGCGTGCAGGCGGTCGACGACCGCACGCTGCACGATGATGGCGTCGCCGATTCGCCGGTCGATAATCGCACCTTTTCTTACCTGACCGGCAGTACGGCGACATCGAGCGATGCCGAACTTGCCGTGCAGGGGGAAATTTACACCAACGCATGGAGTTTCGACGGGGCGACGAAGACTTGGGGTCAGGGTGTGGACATCGGTTGGGTTGGTCAAGGCGCAATCCCCGGCAGCCCCGACCAGCAAGCTGCCTTTGCCGCGCAGCCCCACGCCTCTCCGATGACGCCGGCAGCGACCGAGGACTGGTTCGGCAACCCGGCGGTGACCGGCGTCCAGACCGCGATGGTTGGGCTGGCGGTAAACGCCTGCGGCAAGGCGCCAACGATCACCAAGGCGGTGAACCCGTCCAGCGTGGCGACCGGCCAGCCGGTCGCCTACACCGTGACGATTGCCAATGCCAGCGGCTCGGCGATCACGCTGACGCAAATCGACGATTCTTTGCCGAGCGGTTTCACTTATGCATCGACCACCAGTGTCACCAACGCCGGTGTCCCAGTAATACCGACAGCCTCGCCGGCCGGTGGGGACAGCGGCACCGTGAGCTGGATATTGAACGGTGGCGCCGGCATCAGTATCGCAAACGGCACGAGTGTCGTGCTGATTTTCGACGCAACGGCGAGCGGCACCGCCGGCACTTACAACAACACGGCAACGGCGAACACGAGTTTTGGCAGCATCACCAGCGCGCCGGTGGCGGTCGGCGTCGATGCGGCGCGCATTTCGCTGAGCAAGACGCCGGGTGCCTATCTGGTTAACCCGGGCGGGACGGTGACTTATGCGCTCGCCTATTCGAACGACTCATCTGTGCAGGTCACTGGCGCAACGCTCACCGACACGCTGCCCGCCAATGTCAGTTGCACGAGCTACACGGTCAATGGCGGAACTCCGGTCAGTTGCTCCGGCACCAGCGTCTCGATCAGTCTCGGTTCGCTCGCGGCGGGCGCAACGGGCACCGTCGCGCTGACCGTGACGGTGGATGCCGGTTATAACACCACCTCGCTGGTCAATTCCGCGACCCTCGACGTGCTGGCGCCGGACGGGGTTACGCACGTGACCAAGACCGCCACCAGCACCATTGCAGTCAATGTCCCCGCGCCAGCGTTTTCGCTGACCAAGACGGCGAGTGCAGCGCAGATCGCAGAAAACACCAACCTTACCTGGACAATTGCCTACAACAATTACGGCACAGGGTCCGCGTCCAATGTTGTCATATCCGATCCGCTGCCATCCGGATTCAACTACGTTTCCTCGACACCGAATGCCGACAGTGCGCCATCGGTTGGCGCCAATGGCACTGTTACATGGAATCTCGGAACGTTGGCCAGCGGCGCTTCGGGCAGCGTCCAGGTGGTGGCGAAGACTGCCGCGTCTTTTACCGGCACCGACAACCCCGCGACCAACACCGCGACCGTGAGTTGGACCGGTGGCACACCGGTGACATCCAGTTCAGATGTGGGCGTGACGCAAACCGGCTCGACCTGCAGCAGTTATTATTTCCGCGACACGACCGGCAACGTGGGTTTTGACGGGACGAAACAGTTGGCGACAAAATCGCCGGTGCCGACCGCATTGGACACCGGATCGAAAACGACCGTTACCGCGCCGGGGAAAGATGGCGGCGTCTACGTGGAAGCGGTGCGCTTTTACCAAGACCCCTCTTCGGGCGCCGACGTCACATTCAGCGGCACACTGACCAACAACATCTATATCGATCGTAGCCCTGGACCTGCATTGAATTTTCGGGCAATTGTCTACGATTACGACTCTGTCACCGGAACGACAACGCAATTGGGTTTGGCCGATCCGACGACCAATGCAGCGATGTCCTTTGGAGGCAGCACCAAAGGTTTATTGACCTTTTCAGTGAGCTTGTCCGGCACGTTGCAGAAAGACCATCGGCTTTTGTGGGTGTACGAGGTACAGTCCAATCACAATACAACTACCTTCCCGGTGGAGTTCCAGTACAACGGGACGGTAACCAATGGAATATCGAGTGGAACGACTGCGGCGATTTCCTATGCTAATTACTGCGTTACCCCACCGGCCAACCTCGTTCTGCAAAAAACCGCCAGCGACTCAACCGTCAATGTGACCGGGAGCGGACGCACGCTGACTTACACGCTCAACTATACCAACACCAGCGGATCGACCGCCGCGACCTCTGCGGTGCTTTCCGATGCTTTGCCGGCGGGGACGACTTTTGTATCGGCCAGTTCGGGGCCTGCGGCGGACAGCACGACAACTCCGTCAGTCGGCGCAAATGGCACTGTGACCTGGAATTTCGCAACGATTGCCGCCGGGGCTTCGGGTTCGGCCAGCGTGACCGTTAATGTCCCGGACGATCTCACCGGAACGGCTGCGATCAACAACACCGGGTCGCTATCGAGCACACAGACATCCGTAGTCACCGCCACCGCAACGACCTCCGTCATCGGCGGCGGAGTTGCCGGTACGCCATCGCTTTCAGTCACAAAATCCGCAAATAAAACCATGCTCCTTGCCGGAGAATCGGTGACCTACACGATTAGCGTGGTTAATGTGGGCACCGGGAGCGCGTCGAGTGTGGTCGTCAGCGACGATTTTCCTGAGCAGGCTTATTTCTCCTATGGTTCCTGCACGACTGCAACCGGCAGCTGTAATCAAGTAGGAGGTGTTCTGACCTGGAACGTTGGCACACTGGCTGCCGGCGCCAGCGCAACGCTCACATTCACGATGAGTGTCGCGGCAACCGGCGTCCCCGCAGGCGTGACGATGCTGGACAATCTTGCAACGGTTGCTGACAGTGATTATTGCACCGGCGGCTCGCCGCCAGCGAGTTGTACCAGCGACACCGTGACGCTGAGCATCAGCGGCAACCCGAACCTGACTCTCGTTAAATCCGCGACCCCGAATAACGCGCTGCAACCGGATGACACGGTGAGCTATTCGATTACCGTCACCAATACCGGCAGCGCCACCGCGAACAGTGTGGCAGTCAGCGATCCCATTCCGTCGGGTATGGCCTACCAAGGTTCGATTACCGCCACGGCAGGCAGCGGCAGCTTTGATGCGGTCAACAATGCTGTGGTGTATTCGGTCGGCGATCTGGCAGCCGGTGCTTCTGCGACACTGGGATTCCAGGCTACCGTGCTGACGCCGCCTGCGGGGACAACGGCAATCAATACCAGTAACGTGGCGACGGCAAGTGCCGCCAACGCACCGCTAATTACGGCCAGTGCGAGCGCCACCGGCACAGCGACGCCAAGCCTGACGCTGAGCAAGACAGGCCCATCGACCGTGCCTTATCCGGGAGCTATCTTGACCGCCGCAGTGACGGCGGACACTACGGTTTCCGTCGACAGCACACTGAATATCGATGTCGGAAAAACGGTGCGCATCAACGGGACGAATCTTCTGGTGCTGTCCAAGACGAGCAACAGCCTCACCCTCGACGGTGTCGTGACGGCACCATCTGGAACAGGTGTGCTACCAGCAGTGAGCTATGTGCTCAGTTACAAAAACACCGGAACGGGAATAGCCCCTTCCGTCATATTGACCGATACGCTTCCCGCAGGCGCGATCTTTGTGTCGGCGTCGGATGGCGGGATTGACGCGGCGGGGACGGTCACCTGGACGATAGGTAACGTCGCTTCCGATGTGAGCGGTTCAGTGACGGTGACCATTATCCCCGGCGGAACCGGCAGTATCATCAACAGCGCACACATTACCTGCACCGGTTGCACGCCTCCGGCTGATCCATCGGCCAGCACTACAGTGGGGGGCTTGATCATTACTAAGGTTACGACGACGCCGCTGGTTGTTGCCGGTAACACCGCCAATTATGTCATCACGGTGCAGAACACGTTGGGAAGCGCGGTAGCAGGCGCATCGCTCTCGCTTACCGATACGTTGCCGGGCGGATTCGCCTATGACTCAACCTCCAGCTTGACCATCAACGGTGTGGTTGCGACAGCGACCGTTAATCCGGTCGCGGGCGACCAGTACCCGACATGGAGCAATTTCTCGGCAGACATCGCGGCCGGACAATCACTGGTTCTAGCCATCAATGTTATCGTTGATGCCAATCAGGGGCCGGGTGTATTCCAGAACGCGGTGTCTGCGACCGCAGCGCCCGGCGTCGCAATCACCCCATTCGACCCCTTGTTAACCACCGCTGAGGATGTGACGGTTCCTCCGGCGGGAAGCGGAGTGATCAATGGCTACGTGTTCCTCGACACGGGAGATATTCCGGGTGCGTGGGATGAGAGTGACGGAGGATACTCCGGATTCAAGGTGACGATGGAAAATGCCGCGTCGGATCCGGGAATCTGTACAACGACACCTTCCGATGCCGGTTGTTATATCGCCTATACCGATGATGCCGGTTTCTTCTCGACCATTGTTCCGGCGGGGGACTGGATTGTGACCAATGCATCTCCCGGAGGCATTGTCAGCCTGACAGTCGGACAAACTCCGAAGACATTGAACGTGGTGGCAGGTGCCATAAGCTCACAGGATGTTGGTTACAGCGGCGCGACCTACACCGTCACCTACAACGGCAACACCAATACCGGCGGCACCGCGCCGACCGACGGCAGCAGCCCGTACGTTTCTGGTGCGACGGTCACCGTGCTGGGTGTGGGAACATTGACCAAGACCGGCAATACCTTTGCCGGTTGGAACACCGCCGCCGATGGTAGCGGCACGTCTTACGCGGCAGCGGCGACCTTCGTCATCGCAGCAGACACAACGCTATATGCGCAGTGGAGTTTAGCTCCGCCGCCAGCGGCAGCTAACGACACGGCAACGACAAACTACAACACTTCCGTGATAGTGACAGCGTATGCCAATGACAGTGCCGGAACGGGGGCAACACTAGCGCTCAATTCCATAGACATGGATCCGAGCACCGTCGGAATGCAGAACAGTCGCACGATCGTGGGCTTGGGAACCTTCACCGCAAATGGCGACGGTACCGTACTGTTTGTCCCGCTGTCGGGTTTCCATGGTGTGGTCACCGCGCCCTACACCATCCAGGATTCTCTGGGGCAAACCAGTAACGTCGCGAATATCACAGTGACTGTGCGGAACCCGGCGAGCAGCTCCGGGCCGAGCGCGCAGAACGATTTTGGTTCGACCTTGCCAGCCACGCCCGTGACCCTGCCGGTGCTTGCCAATGACGTTCCGGGGTTGGGCAATACGCTCACGGCGACTTCCATCATCTTGAGCGGGGCGATCCCCGCGCAGGGCGGTTGGGTGGCCAATGCCGATGGCACGGTAACGTTCACCCCCGCAGGCGGCTTCACCGGTACCGCCACGGCGAATTACACGGTTCAGGATTCCGGTTCCGGTACGAGCAACGTCGCCACCATTACGGTCGTAGTGGGAGGAGGTGCAACGCCTTCCGCCCAGAATGATAGCGGAGCCACGAAGCCGACCACGCCCGTGACCCTGTCGGTGCTTGCCAATGACGTTCCGGGGTTGGGAAACACGCTCACTTTGACTTCCATCATCTTGAGCGGGACGAACCCCGCGCAGGGCGTTTGGGTGGCCAATGCCGACGGCACGGTCACGTTCACCCCCGCAGCCGGTTTCACTGGCGACGCTACGGCAAATTACACGGTTCAGGATACCGGTCCCGGTACGAGTAACATCGCCAGCATTACAATAACAGTCAATCCAGTGGCACCTGCTGCAATAGACGATGTGGCGCCGGCCGGCACAAGAAATCTTACGCCGGTAGGCAACGACTCGGCGTCCTCCGGAGCCGTACTTGACCCAAGTACGCTGGATCTCGATCCCACCACACCGGGTATTCAGCTCACGATCACGACCTCGCAGGGTACTTGGCAGGTAACGAACGTGGTTACCGGTGCGGTGAACTTTGCACCTGCTGCGGGTTTTTACGGCACTGCGTCGTTGCCCTATGCGATCAGCGACAGCCTTGGCAATATTGCCACAGCGACCATGTCGGTACCCATCGACCCCAGCGGGGTGGTGTATAACAGCAGAACACGGCTGCCGATCTCGGGGGCTACGGTCACGCTGCTGTATAACGGTGGCAATGCCAATGCCTTTGTGGTGGGGGGAAATGCGACTCTGGTCACGAATGCGTTGGGTCAATACGCGTTCTTCCTTAACGGTACGGGCGCCGTCTTTAATTACAGCCTGACGGTAAGCAGCGCCGGTTACACGTCCCCCAGTACCGCAATCCCACCGCAAGTGGGAACCTGGCCTGCTGGCGGTGGCCCGATCACGGCAATCGTGGGGCCGCCGACAGGTGCCGATCCGACGACGTATTACCTGTCCGGGCCATTGCCGACGGTAGATGTTATAAACAACAATATCCCGCTTGATCCGATCCCGGTTCCTGTAGATATCCCAACGTTGTCCGAGTCGATGATGGTTGCGCTTGCAGGTTTGCTGCTTCTGTTTGGCTTCGTGTCGATGCGCAGACGCAGGATGTAGGAAAGCCAATGCCGCCACGGGGTGTTTGTTGACTCCTGTGGCGATCGTGGTTGCTGTATGACTGGAAACTTTTGTTTCGATTATCCCGCCTTTGGCGGGATTTTTGTCGAAACGACTTCAATAACCGCATTCATATTATCTGGCAGGTGAAACTATGATCTACCGATTTTGCAAGGCGCTTTGCCTGCTGGTCAAAGCCAAAGTCCTCTGTTTGTCTGCTTCACCCCTGTCGCGAAGTGCCGGCTCCCCACGTCGACGTGCTTGCCGACGGGCATATTTTCCCCGCTCCGGCCACCCGGACGCCAATGGCAAGCCCTATGCAAGAGACGTGCGCCATCATGTGCAGCGCTTCATGCGTGCGGAATGTTCGCGGGAATCGGTCTCGACAATTCGGGTCTTACGCGCTTCACGCGTAAAGCAATAAAGCCGGGAAAGATCGTCAATGCGGGATAGGATTTCGATTGCTACAACCCCAACCCACTCCACATCGCATCCACCTTCGCTTTCACCTCTGCGCTCATCGCAATGGGCGTGCCCCATTCGCGCTGCGTTTCGCCCGGCCATTTGTTGGTGGCGTCCAGCCCCATCTTGCCGCCGAGGCCGGAGACCGGGCTGGCGAAGTCGAGGTAGTCGATCGGGGTATTTTCCACCAGCAGGGTGTCGCGCGCCGGATCGACGCGCGTAGTTATCGCCCAGATGACTTCCTTCCAGTCGCGCACGTCGATGTCGTCGTCCGTCACGATGATGAACTTGGTGTACATGAACTGGCGCAGGAAACTCCAGATGCCGAACATCACGCGCTTGGCGTGCCCCGGATATTGTTTTTTGATGCTCACCACCGCCATGCGGTAGCTGCATCCTTCCGGCGGCAAATAGAAATCAATGATCTCGGGAAATTGCTTTTGCAGCAGCGGCACGAACACTTCGTTGAGCGCCACGCCCAGCATCGCCGGTTCGTCGGGCGGCTTGCCGGTATAGGTGGAGTGGTAGATCGGGTCACGGCGCATGGTGATGCGCTCGATGGTGAATACCGGGAACTTATCCTGCTCGTTGTAGTAGCCGGTGTGGTCGCCATATGGGCCTTCCAGCGCGGTTTCGCTCGGGTAAATCACGCCTTCCAGCACGATCTCGGCAGAGGCGGGTACTTGCAAATCGCTGCCGATGCATTTCACCAGCTCGGTCTTGCTGCCGCGCAGCAGTCCGGCGAACTGGTATTCGGACAAGGCATCGGGCACCGGCGTGACCGCGCCGAGGATAGTCGCCGGGTCGGCGCCGATCACCACCGCGACGGGGAACGGCTGTCCCGGATGCTTCGCGCAGTGGTCGCGAAAATCCAGCGCGCCACCGCGATGCGCCAGCCAGCGCATGATAGTTTTATTGGGGCCGATGACCTGCTGGCGGTAAATGCCGAGGTTCTGGCGCGGCTTGTTCGGGCCGCGTGTAACCACCAGCCCCCAGGTGATGAGCGGCGCGACGTCGCCCGGCCAGCAATGCTGGATCGGCAGCTTAGCGAGATCGGCCTCGTTGCCTTCCCACACGACTTCCTGGCACGGCGCGGAAGACACCACCCTGGGCGACATGGAGAGCACCTGCTTGAGCGCAGGCCATTTTTCCCATGCATCCTTGAACCCCTTGGGCGGCTCCGGCTCTTTCAGGAAGGCGAGCAGCTTGCCGACCTCGCGAAGTGCCTGGATGTTTTCCTCGCCCATGCCCTGCGCCACGCGGCGCGGCGTGCCGAACAGGTTGGCCAGCACCGGCATGTTGTAACCGGCGGGATGCTCGAACAGGATGGCCGGCCCCTGTGCGCGCAGCACCCGGTCGCAGATTTCGGTCATTTCCAGATGCGGCGAAACCGGCGCTGCCACGCGCTTGAGTTCGCCCAGCTTCTCCAGTTGTGCGATGAAATCGCGCAGGTCTGCATATTTCATGGATCACCCCTCTCCCCTGCCCCTCTCCCGCAAGGGGAGAGAGGATTCAGTAAAATTTTTCTTCGCCTTCCGGGCGCGTCTTGAAACGCTTGTGCAGCCAGAAATACTGCTCCGGCATTTCGCGCGCGTGCCGTTCGATGAACTCGTTCACGCGGCGCGTATCGGCGACGATGTCGTCAGTCGGATAATTATCCCACGCCGGGAAGAAGCGCACTTCGTATCCTGCGGCATCGGGCAGAACGCGCGAGATGCACGGCACGATTTTCGCGCCAGTCATTTTCGCGAGGCGCGGCACCGTGGTCAGCGTGGCGGCGGGCACACCGAAAAACGGCACGAACACGCCGTCCCTGGCGGTGAAGTCCTGATCCGGCAGATAGTAAAAAGGGTAGCCGTCCAGCAGGGCTTTCACCACCGGGCGCATGCCTTCCTGGCGCGCGTGCAGGCGCTGCTGACCGAAGCGGCTGCGCCCGTGCAGCAGCATCTTGTGGAACAGCGGGTTTTTCTGGTTGGAATAGATGCTGACCAGGTTGACGTGCTGCGTCAGCCACGAGCCGCCGACATCCAGCGCGACGAAGTGCGGCGCGAGCACGATCACCGGGCCGCCCTGCGCCGCCTTGAGGTGTTCCAACCCCGCCACCCTGATCAGGCGCTGGATGCGTTCCTTGCCGCTCCACCACAGGATGCCGCGCTCGAGGAAGCAGCGCGCGAACATGCGGAAGTGCGCCTTGACCAGCGCCGCGCGCTCCCCCTCGCCCAACTCGGGAAAACACAGGCGCAGGTTGATGTCGGCCACTCTGCGCCGCTCCGCGCCCAGCATATGGAGCAGGATGCCCAGCGCATCGCCCATTCGCGCCAGCAGCGGCAACGGCAGAAAATGCAGCAGCCACATCAGGGAAATTCCGATCCTGGTCATCATGCCCGTCAGGGATTGGTCGCGGGTGATTGTGCGCCACGCGGAGTTTTATAGCGGTTGTAGCTCCACAGGTATTGCGCCGGGCAGGTGCGGATCACGCGTTCCAATGCCGCGTTGACCTGCTGCGGCACGGGTACGGCGAAATCCAGCAGCAGCGGTTCAAAGTGGATCGCATAGCCTTGTCCACGCGGCAATCGTTCGGCATAAACAATCAACACCGCCGCGCCGCTGCTTTCCGCGAGGCGTCCGATCAGCGTCATGGTGTAGGCGGGACGACCGAAGAAATCCGCCCATTCGCCTTCGCCCCTGCTGGGCACCTGGTCGGGCAACAATCCGATCGCTTCGCCGCGCTTGAGCGCCTTGTATAACAGGCGCACGCCGCCGATATCGGCCCTGGCCAGCCTGACCTGACCGCGCTCGCGACCGCTGCGCATGATGTCTTCCAGAAAGCCGAGTTTGGGCGGGCGGTACAGCGCGGTAATCGGCACATGTTGCGAGGCATACAGCGAGGTAATTTCAAAACACCCCAGATGCGGGGTGAAAAGAATGATGCCCTTGCCGCGTTGCCGCGCCGCCTCGATATGTTCCAGCCCCACACATTGGCGCACCATGCCGACCACCTCGTCATAGGGCCGCACCCAAATCCAGGCCAGTTCCGCGATGGCTTTGCCCGTTTCGGCAATGGTTGCAGACAGCATATTCCGGTATTCGGCTTCGCCGGATGTTACTCCGGCCTGGCACAAATTCTCGCGGGTGCGAGCGGCATACTGTGCGGAAAACACATAAGTCAACCGCCCAAGCAGCGCACCGAGGCTGTGCAGCACACTTAGTGGCAACCTTACAAGCAGGCGAAAAACGGTTTTGAAGAGAAAAGCATTCATGGGGTGGCAATGCTACCAAGTTTGGCCGGAATTGGTACAATGCGCTTCTTTTTATTTACCGAAAATTGACCGGGGAATCATGAACGAATATCTGTTTACGTCCGAATCCGTATCCGAAGGCCATCCCGACAAGGTGTCGGATCAGATTTCCGACGCCATCGTCGACGCCATTCTGGCGCAGGACAAGCACTCGCGCGTCGCCGCCGAAACGCTGTGCAACACCGGCCTCGTCGTGCTGGCCGGCGAGATCACCACCGCCGCCAACGTCGACTACCAGCAGGTGGCGCGCGACACCCTCAAGCGCATCGGCTACGACAACACCGAATACGGCATCGACTACAAGGGCTGCGCGGTGCTGGTGGCCTACGACAAGCAGAGCCCCGACATCGCGCAGGGCGTCAACAAGGCCTACGACGACAACATGGACCAGGGCGCGGGCGACCAGGGCCTGATGTTCGGCTACGCCTGCGACGAGACCGACGTGCTGATGCCGCTGCCGATCCACCTGTCGCACCGCATGGTCGAACGCCAGGCCATGCTGCGCCGCGATGGGCGCCTGCCCTGGCTGCGCCCGGACGCCAAATCCCAAGTCACCGTGCGCTACCTGGACGGCAAACCGCACTCCATCGACACCGTGGTGCTGTCCACCCAGCATTCCCCCGAAATGTCCGACGGCCCGAAGATGAAGCAGTCCGCGATCGATGCCGTGATCGAAGAGATCATCAAGCCGATCCTGCCCAAGGAACTCATCAAGGGCGACATCAAATACCTGGTCAACCCGACCGGGCGTTTCGTCGTCGGCGGCCCGCATGGCGACTGCGGCCTGACCGGCCGCAAGATCATCGTCGACACCTACGGCGGCGCAGCCCCGCACGGCGGCGGCGCGTTCTCCGGCAAGGACCCCTCCAAGGTTGACCGCTCGGCCGCTTACGCCGGACGTTATGTGGCGAAAAACATCGTCGCCGCCGGCCTGGCCAGCAAATGCCTGATCCAGATTTCTTATGCCATTGGTGTGTCACAACCCACCAGCGTCTGGGTCACCACCTACGGCACCGGCAAGGTCTCTGACGAGAAGATCGCGGAACTGGTCAGAAAGCATTTCGACCTGCGCCCGAAAGGCATCGTGCAAATGCTCGACCTGCTGCGCCCGATCTACCAGAAAACCGCCGCCTACGGCCACTTCGGCCGCGAAGAGCCGGAGTTCAAGTGGGAAAGCACGGATAAGGCGGCAGCCCTGCGGGCTGACGCTGGCCTGTAAGGCCACGCCTGCGGCGCTTATCCGTGCTTCGGCGCAGGCTCATATCCGCGCAGCGGATGTGAAGGGTGCATAAGCACCCGTGCCGAAGCCAAAACACTGACAAAGCAGCCGCGCTCCGCGCGGATGCAGGGCTGTAAGCCCGCCGCGCAGCGGTTTGTCATTGTTCGGGCGTAAGCTTAACCTGCGCTTGCGCAGGTTAAGCCGCAAAGCGGCGGCTGAAGCCAAAATACAGATAAGGCAGCGGCACTACGTGCCGATGCTGGCTTGTAGGCGCAGCTTACAAGCCACACGCCGCAGGCGTGCTTATCTTTATTCGGGCGGAGGCTAACATCGCTTGCGATGTTAGGGTGCGCAGCACCGACCGCAGCCAAAGCACGAACCAGCTCGGCGCTTCCCTGTCCGTAACAGCTATTACCTCAATCGTTCCCCGCTTTGATCCGCCACGCCGAGTGGCAGGCAACGCATTTCCCCAAGGTGGTGGAGGCCATCTTCAGAATTTCCGCAACCGGCGCTCCGCTTTCCGCCGCCTTGGCGATTTCATCCATGTCGCGATGGACGCTCATGCCTAGGGTCTTGAATCCCAGCGGCAGTTTCAGCATCAGCGCCGGATTGACCTCTTCGGCAGCCGCCATGCCTGCCGCGCGGGAAGCCCGGACGATGCGCTGCATATCGCCCTGATGCGCCCCTTCCAGAATGCCCTGCACCGAAAGCAGCAAGCCGCGCATTTCGGCCAGCACAAAATCACGCTCAACCGGTTGCAACATGACTGCCGTTCTGCCGTCGGTTCCCGGAACGGTGCTTCCGCGCACGAAGAACCAGGCAAACGCGGCGATGGTGGCAACCCACAACAGCAGGGCGATGAAGGCGATTTTATTGGATTTCATTTTGAGTTTTTTGATTTGGGTTGCAGGAATTTCGATTTATTTATTATGGTTCAATACGCTTTGTATGCCCGGTGACGGGCCAAGCCGAAGGGTCGGCCCGAAAAAATAATTCTCACAAATCAGGAAGCTCCGTCATGTGCACAAACGGCCTATGAAATTTTTTTAAGGCTTTATCTGCTTCAACTTCAAAGGTGTCGAGGGTTTCGGTTTTGACCACTCGATTTCTATTACAGATGATGCGGGCTCATTCTTTGCCGCTTCGTCTGTAGCGGGCTGCTGTGCCGCCGCATCCGGCCCGGTTTTTGTTTGCGCCACGCCTGATCCGGCAGGCTGCTGTGTTGCATCACCTGGCGGCGCTCCGCCCACAGCAGCCTGTTTCTTGGCCTGCGCTTCTTTTTCCGCTTTGATTCGCGCCGCTTCTGCCTTGTCCGCTTCCTGCTTGGCTCTGGCGGCCGCTCGCACTGCCTGCGCCTTTTCCCTGGCGCGCGCTTCCTGTGCGGCGCTAAGGCGGCGTGCCCTGGCTTCCTGCGCTGCCTTCAGTTTGGCCGCTTTGGCTTCGGCGGCCGCTTGCGCTTTCGCCTCTTTCTCCGCCTTGATCCGGGCGGCTTTGTCCTGTTCCGCTTTCACCCGTTCCGCCTCAGCCCGCGCCTCTTGCTTTTTCTTCACGCGCTCCGCCTCTTCTCTGGCTTCCTGCTGTGCCTTGACAATTTGTTGGGCGGCTATCTGCTTCGCCACCACGCTGCGCTGATCGTGCGGATCGACCCTCGCGATATTGCCCACCCTGACCCCGAGCTCTGCGGCATCTCCCGACAATTCGCCGATAGAGTATTGCTGCTGGACCTGGGTCAGGGTAACCGTATCTGCGGCCCGAACCGTAACGCCGGGCATAGAGCCATTTAGTCCGGCAATCGTGCCTGCATCCCTGACATATGCGACAAGTATGTCGCCGGGTTTCAGCAACGAATCGCCCCCCGCATCAAGCAGAATCCTTTTTCCATCAACCTTGACGATATGCGCTGAAAACGGTACGTTTTTCAACGCCGCTCGGATGTCTTTTGCGGCTGAATCAACCAGCCGGTTGGTCGCCTTGCCAAGCTCCGTTTCAAGGAAAATGCTGCTGCCGAAAGGCTTGTCGTTTCCCACTCTCACCTCGCCCTTCGCTTGTTCTCCCAGGCGGCGCATCAGCAGGCGCGCTCCTGTAAGTCCATCGTAAACAGCAAGTTCAACCTCGATGTGCCTTCCGATCGAAGTCCCCCAGAATCCTTCTTTTTGGGTTATTCCGGCATTCACGACCGTACCGGAAACGAGAAATTGCGCCCCGGCCTCTCCGGTAATTTGAATAATGGCCTCGCGCTGAGCTTCGCCAGCTTCTGCCGGGATCGAACGCCCGGTATATGCCGCAAGAAATTCCCCGCTTTCTTCCAGCCGGCTGGAAAGCATCGAAGGAAGCCCATCATAGATATTGCTGATGTCGTCTACGTGCAGCGTATTGGCAACATCGAACTGAGCAAGCGCAATTTTCTTTTTCGCGGCAGGCGCGCCATTCCCACCCGCATCCGGAGCGGCGCCTGCCATTTGCGCCCCGCAAAGAAAAACCGCCATGCAAAATACCGCTGCCGGCAGGCTGGCAAAACAAAAACCTTTGCGAATAATGACCGGCATGGTGTTCCTCAGGTTGCACGGCAGGCGCCCGCCGCAATAGTTGTTCATCGCACTGCTACAGCAACACCCGCCAGCCCATCAACACGTAGTGCTCCAGCACGAACAGAGCGGCAAAGACCAGCAGCAATACCGCGGTAAAACGCAGGGTTTGCCAGGCGAATTTCAGGTAGCGGCGGTCGCGCGTAAAGATATACATTCCGCCGCTCAGAATCAGCAGCAGCGTGACCAGCACCAGGAACAAGCGCAGGATCAGCACATGTCCGCCATTGTCACTTCCGGATCAGGCGGTTTGCAATTGCAGCCGCAGGAACGACGGCGCATCTTCCACGCTGTCGAACGTGACGAACTCCCAGGCCTGTTCGTCGGCGAGCAGCGCGCGCAGCAGCGCATTGTTCAGCGCATGGCCGGACTTGTAGCCGGAAAACGCGCCGATCAGCGGATGCCCGAGCAGATAGAGGTCGCCGATCGCATCGAGCACCTTATGCTTGACGAACTCGTCCTCGAAGCGCAATCCGTCGGCGTTCAGCACGCGGTACTCGTCCATCACGATGGCGTTGTCCAGGCTGCCGCCCAGAGCGAGGCCCTGCGCGCGCATGTTCTCGACGTCCTGCATGAAGCCGAAGGTGCGCGCACGGCTAATGTCGCGCACGTAGGATTCCTCGCCCAGATCGACCACCACATGCTGCTTGGCATCGGCAAACACCGGATGGGCAAAGTTGATGGTAAAGGTCAGTTTGTAACCGTGGTGCGGCTCGAAACGCACCCACTTGTCACCCTGTTTCACCTCGACGGTTTTTTTCACGCGGATGAATTTTTTGGCGGCAGATTGTTCGGCGATGCCCGCCGATTGCAGCAGAAAAATGAAGGTACCGGCGCTGCCGTCCATGATCGGCACTTCCGCGCTGTCCAGATCGATATAGGCGTTGTCCACCCCCAGGCCGGCCAGCGCCGACATCAGGTGCTCGATGGTGGCGACGCGAACGCCGTTCTGCTCCATGCAGGTGGACAGGCGCGTGTCGTGCACCAGCTCGGCGCGCGCGCGAATTTCCTCGACCGGCTTGGTGTCCACGCGGCGGAACACGATGCCGGTGTTGGCAGGTGCGGGGCGCAGGCCCAGCGTAACTTTTTCGCCGCTGTGCAAGCCGACGCCCGTCACGCTGGCGGAGCTTTTCAAAGTGCGTTGCTTAACCATTGGCATCTTGAGCGCAAAAATCATGGGGCGATTTTATCACAGCCGGACTCTCCGTCCGCGCTGTCGCGGGCTTTCGTTCCCGTGCACGAGCAGCCGTCCCTTGTTTCAACTGGCACGTTCAGCCGCTTTTGGGCGGCATCAGCGTCGCCGACACCGCACTCTCACAGTACCGACTCCGACACCAACAGCTCGTACACTTTTACCCTTGAATAAAGGCAAGAGTGAGTGTAAGAAATGGTCATTAGGCGCGACATCCCTTTACAAAGTGACCAACTTGATAAAAGATAGCACCTGAACTGACCATTTAGAGGTGCCTGAACGATGAAAACTGCCACAGTAGCTGATGCCAAGTCGCATCTATCTGCCTTACTCGCCGAAGTTGAGGCAGGGCAGGGTGTTGTCATTACCCGCCGGGGAAAGCCAGTGGCGCGTCTCGTTCCCGAGCCGCGATCAGGTGGTTTCGACTGGTCTGATTTGCGCAATTGGGTGTCTGCACCGCCGATATCGGGTCTGACTGTTGCCGAAATGCGCGAACAGGATCTGCTGTGATTTACCTCGACACTTCGGTGTTGGGGGCGATTTTTTTTCGAGAGCTTGGCGCGGCCGATCTTGTGGCTCGACTCGAAAGCCAGCGTAAAGCGAAGCTGATGATTTCGGCCTGGACTTTAACCGAGATGGCCAGCATCGGCGGTATCAAACAGCGGACGGGTGCCATTGATGCCGAGACCCGCCAACAGGCAATCGCCAATTTTCAGCGGTTTGCATCCACGCACCTTGTCACGGTAGAAATTGATCCGGCGGATTTTCGTACCGCAGCGGTGCTCATCGAATCACCCACCGCCCTGCGGGCAGGGGACGCACTGCATCTGGCGGTCGCTCGCCGCTTGGGCGCACGAATCGCCAGTCTAGACCACCGGTTGTGTGCAGCGACTGATGTGTTGGGCTTGTCCAGATTTGAGCTTTCGTGAGAATGCCATTCGAGATCAAATGTTCGGAGTCGAATTGTTCATGTTGCCGGGGCAGATGGGTTTTGATTTATAGGATGGGATTGTGATCTACGAAGAAAAAAATCGACTCCGGCACCTTTGGTTATGTGGTGTCCACGCGGCGGAACACGATGCCGGTGTTGGCCGGTGCGGGGCGCAGGCCCAGCGTAACTTTTTCGCCGCTGTGCAAGCCGACGCCCGTCACGCTGACGGAGCTTTTCAAAGTGCGTTGCTTAACCATTGGCATCTTGAGCGCAAAAATCATGGGGCGATTTTATCACAGCCGGATTTCTCCCTGTGTTTCAGCCCGCGACCTAGCGATTTTAATCCCTCTGTCAACCATGCACTGCTTGCATCACCGCCTTAGTGACACCGGAAAAATCAACGTCCGTCGGCATCTCGAACAGGCAACGTCCCCCGCTCCGCGATGCCCACACCGCGCCAATTGCGCGCTTCTCTTCCGAATCCGCACTGGTGTAGTAGCCCTTGCCTTTGTACTCAACCACCAACACGCGGCCATCCGTCAATTGGCAGACGAAATCGGGATAGAACCAGTCGCTGGAAGTTTGCAGCCGGAATGAAGTGGATTTTTGCGAGAGATTGCGCACCCAGAATTTAACTTCCTCCAATCCATCGAGAAACTGCGCACATTGAAATTCCTCTGTAAGCTCCCGGTTCTTTTTGAACTCGACGAGTTCGCCGGGCTTTACGCCGAAGTAATGTTTCTGGAATTGAAAACCACCTTCATAGAGCCAACTCGGCTCATAGCGCATGGTTTTGAAATTGATCGCACGCTCATCGCTGACTGCCAGCGCGGAATCGGGGAACAGCAAAGACTGAAAGGTACTTTTGCGCTCGCCGTCGCGATGATCCTGAATGCGCCCTTCAATTTCTTCGCGCAGCCGAAAGCGATCCAATGCCAGTTGGCCTACATCCGTAATCTCGTATTTCGCCATCAAGCCGCGCAACGCTTTTCTGATGAACTCCGCCGATTCGCCCGCCGTAATGTCATGGTGTTCAATCTCGCCATCGATCCACGCGATCAAAGTCTCCAGTGTCCAATCGCTCGTGCCGCCAAGTTGCAAAACTTGCTGATGCAGCGTGCCGACAAAATCGGCGCTCGGCGTTTGTTGCAACACATTGGTCAACACCTCGCCCTTTGCGCCTACATCGACATAGCCCGCCTTTCCGGTGGGTCGTTGCAAGGGATTGTAATTGGGTGAAAGTGCCGCATCTTTTTCGCTTAGCTTCCACCGGTGCTCGATCAAGAAAGTGCTCTCGAACTCAAACAGCGAGCCATTTTCGCGCACACACAGCAACGGCACCTTGAAGTCAAAGCCCTGCTCATAGGGTGAAGGCATTCGCGTCTTGCCGCTGCCACCGAAAGCCATTTCCGCTGCGCGCACCACCGCCACCATTTCAACGACTCGCGCCTGAGCATCAGGTGTCTTCACACAACTTTTCAGCCTCGCCGTTTCATCTTCGTCCAGCGGAACAAAAACCGTAATTTCGTGCGTTTCTGCATTGAGATGTACCTTGCCACCAAGTTCTGCAACCTGAACTTTTGCGGCGGCAACATCCAACTCTTCGGGCGTAAATTTCACCGTTTTGGGCAGTATGCCCAGCGGCAACACGCCTTGCGGCACGGGAATGATGATGCGTTCGGCCTCCGCCGAGGTGAAACCGTTGCTTTCAAGCGCTTCTCGCAGCTCGTTCAATACCGCAGGCAACGAATCCGACACAGAAAATGCGTAAGCGCAATTGAGGTCGGGATGTTGTTTTTCTCGCGCATTCGGCAATCGCAAAATGCGCCCCACAATCTGCTCGATGGCGGTGGCGGAATGCGTTTCCTTGAGGCTGCACAACACATAGGCGAATGGGCAATCCCATCCCTCGCGCAGCTTCTCCACGGTGATAATAAAGCGCACCGGGCACTTGGGCGAATTGATATTGCCTACGCTTTTCAGTTCGTCAAGCTTGCCCGTTGAAATTTTTATTTCATCCTTGGCAATGCCGAACTTGTTCACCATCAGATCGCGCAACGCTTCGCAGGCATCCACGCGCTCCGCCTGTATCAACATAACAGGGCGCAGATATTCGCCGGTTTGCTGGGCTTCCGCTGCGGCAAGTTTTTCGAGGTCGGCGCGCAGCGAAACGGCATCCGCCAGCAGTTGATCGCGCTGACTTGGATGGCGCGTAATCACGCGCAGTGGCAGCTTCACCATATCCGCCGCTTTTAATTCCGCCGCCGATACATGATGCAACACATTGGAAGGATGTTTCGCGCGCGCCGGTGTCGCGGTGAACTCGATGATGCACGACGGCAGCACGTTGCCGAGCGTGGCGAAAGAAAGATCGGTGCGCGCATTGTGCGCCTCGTCCACGATCACAATCGGGCGACGCAAGCGCAACATATTCACCAAAGAGGGCTTCGGTTTACCATCCGCACCCGGCAACAAATCCTCAAGGCGGTCGGCTGGCACATTCAGCAAGTGCTCCGAGAAACTGCCGTTCTGGTCATACACCTTGCGCCCGGTCGTATCTTCCACGCGGAACGCCTGAATGGTCGCCACAATCACCACCGTCTGCCCCGTTACCGATGCGCTGGACAAGCGCAGAGCCTCCTCGATAGTGACGATCTCAACCGCGCCGCACGACAATTCCAGCGCCCTACGATACGGATGGCGCGTGTCGCGCAACGCATCTGCGGTTTGGTCGAGAATGGTATTGCTCGGCACCAGCCACAGCACCACGGCACGTTCTGCGTGCAACAGATCGCGCATCGCGATACCGGCAGCGTGGCAAGCCAGCAAAGTCTTGCCGCCACCGGTTGGCACGCGCAAACAGAGATAAGGCATCCCCGCATCCATTCCTGCCGCGCTCACCGGTAGATAGCGGATCGGAACACGATTGTTTTTCAGTTGCACCGCCTGAAACGCCGCTTCAGGACGGCGTTCGTGCGAACATTGGCGGAAGAAATCGCGCAGCGAATCCAGCACACGTTCCTGATAATCTTTTAGCGTAATCATCCCAAATAACCCATTAGTCCAAAAACACCGTCATACCGGCGGAGGCCGGTATCCAGATAATTAAAAAGTCTCCCGCGAAGCGGGACAACATTGCAGTTTGGCCGTTCCTCGAAACTCGCCGCAAGCGGCTCGCTTTGCCCGCTTCGCGGAGTATTTTTTATGACTGGATTCCGGCCTCCGCCGGAATGACGGGCTATTAGTAGCGGCTTAGGTGCTGACTCATCGCGCCTTAGTCCGATACTTAGTGGTTTTATCAATGGATTATCTTGGATCATGACACTTTGATCTCGTAAGGCGTTTGGCGGACGATGATGTTCTCGGCGCGCAGCCGATCACGCCCAAGCAAACATCCGGCACAGTAAATAACTTTCGGCCCCTCGAATAGAGGAAGCTGCGCCAACACCGCGCGCGTCAGCACATTGCCGCCATTCGCGCTTTTATCGCCCAGAATGCCGTTGTAGAGCAGATAAATCCCCACTCCACG
>Ga0156020_1023_pt1 | contig 58112 bp, 56 predicted proteins | sample RifCSPlowO2_02_FD_107674 | JGI IMG/M metagenome (GOLD analysis project Ga0156020, IMG submission 107674) | Gallionellales bacterium RIFCSPLOWO2_02_FULL_59_110 | reverse complement strand
CATCATGTCCTGCTGCGCGGTCAGCGTCGGCAGGCCGGTGGACGGTCCGCCGCGCTGCACGTTGGCGATCACCATCGGGGTTTCGGTCATGCAGGCCAAGCCGAGGTTTTCCGTCATCAGGGAAAAGCCGGGGCCGCAGGTCACGGTCATCACCTTTTGCCCCGCCCATGCCGCGCCGATATTGGCTGCGATGGAGGCGAGCTCGTCTTCCATCTGGATGAACAGCGCGCCCACTTCCGGCGCGCGTTCGGCGAAACGCTCGGCGGTTTCGGTCGATGGGGTGATGGGATAGCCGGCAAAAAACCGGCAGCCTGCCGCCAGCGCGCCTTCGGCCAGCGCGTGGTCGCCATCCATGAAATGCGGGCCGGAATCGACTCCTTTGGGGTCTGCTGCGACAGTCTTAGTTCCGGCATAACGTTCGCTGGCGCGAACATTAGCCTGCTCTGAAACTTCGCTTGGCTTCGTTTTCACTTTTCCGTTTCTCCTATGTTGTTGCCTTCTACCCTGTTCACGAAGATGGAAAACTCCGGACAGATCAGTTGACAAAATTTGCAATCGGTACAGGCTTCCGGGTTCTTCGCATAAGGCGGGTGGTAACCCTTGGCGTTAAATTCCTTGGACATTTCCAGCACGTTGGTCGGGCAGAATTGCACGCAGAAAGCGCAGCCCTTGCACCAGGTGGCGTTGATGAAAACTTCGCCGCGTGTCGGCTTGAGGTCGTTGAAAAACATGCTTTCCTCCCTAATCCAGCCCGCGCGCCTTCAAGACCGGCAGCGGATCGATATGCTGAAGGTCGAAACGCAGCGCCGCTTCGTCGCAGCCGAACGCCAGCGCCATCAACTGCGTGAAGTACAGCACCGGCATGTTGTTAAAGTCCGGGTTGAGGCGCTTGGCGTCGTCCTGCCGGTAGTCCAGGTTGAAGGCGCACAGCGGGCAACTCACCACCACCAGGTCGGCCCGCTCCTCGCTCGCCGAACCCATGATCCGGTCGGTGCGGTCGGCGATGACATCCGGCTTATCGACCGTCTGGTAAGCGCCGCAGCACTCCATCTTGTGCGAAAACTCCACGGGTGTGGCGCCGAGAGCGCGAATCAGGTTTTCCATAATCGTCGGGTTCTCGGCATCGTCGAAAGCAACCTCTTTCGGGCGCATCAGCAGGCAGCCGTAATAGCAGGCCACGCGCAGCCCTTTGAGCGGTCTGGTCACCTTCTTCGCCAGATTGTCGAAACCGACGCGATCGCGCAGGTATTCGAGCAGATGCAGAACCTCGACATCGCCCTGGTACTTGGTTTTTTCGAGGTACAGCAGTTCGTTGATGGTTTCCAGCGCATCGGCGCGCTGCTGCACGTCGATGTTGGCGCGCTTGAGCGTGTTGTAGCACATCGCGCAGGAGGTCATGAACTCGCCGGCCATGCCTTCCGTTTTGGCCTGCATTTCCTTGACGCGGATCATGTTGGTGATCGGCGCGACGCGGTTCATGACGTTGTCTGAATCCAGCGCATGTACCGTGCCGCAACAGTTCCAGCGATCCAGTTCCTCGACTTCCACGTCCAGTTTCGCCATCGACGAAACGGTGGACACATCGAAGTTGGTGGCCTGGTTCTTCAGCGTACAGCCGGGATAATAGGCGAGCTTCATCGGTTTATTTTCATTTCCCATCAGGGGCATTCCATCATGAGGTCAATTTACGCATGGCGCTGATCGTGGCAATGGGCGGTAATACGCTGCGCGCCTCCGGTGTCAGCTCCATGATCTTGAGGTTGTCGTTGCGTTCGCCGCCGCCCAACGCCGCCTTACGCAGCGCTTCGATGACCTCGGCAATTTTGATACCCTTCGGGCAACGCGAGTTGCAGGTCAGACAGGACACGCACATCCAGATGGCCTTGGTCTCCAGCAGTTGCTGCTGCATCCCCAGTTGCGCCATGCGGATCATCCGGTTGGGCAGCACGTCCATGTGTGCCGCCATCGGGCAGCCGGCGGAGCATTTGCCGCACTGGTAGCAGGCCAGCAGCTTCTGGCCGCTGATCTTTTCGATCCGCGCCGTAAAAGAACTGCCGGCATGGGCCGAGGTAATGCGTAGGGTAGTATCCATAGCGTGCCCGTTCAGAACCTTCCATCCATACGAAACTCCGGGGTGTCCAGCCATAACCCGACGTTCTGCAAGCTATCCAGTTGCGCCTGCAAGAAATCATATCGCGAGCATTCCTCCTGGATCATCTTGTCGGCCAGCTTGACGATATCCGGATCGCTGACATGTTCCGACATGCCCTTGAAGATATGGATGATGCGGCGTTGAAGCTCCATCGCCATGCGCACTGCCTGGGCATCGTCGACGAGCGCCGCATGCCCGCGCAGGGTGACGGCGGCTTCCATTTCGGCGATCACTTTCGACGGGTGCGCGTTCGCCGCTTCTTCGGCAGCAAGCTGCTGCCATGCTTCCTGCCCCATCACGGCGCCAAACAGCTTGTGCATGTCCTCGATGCGGTCCGACTCCTCTTCCGCAAGCCGCAGGAACATGGCCTTGCCGCCCGAATTCTTGGTCATCTCTGCGGCATGGCGGTGGAAGTGCTCCTCGCCATACTCGAAGCTGAGCGCGGTGCGCGCCAGCTCGATTATCTTGTCGTCAATATGCGTCATCGGCCTGACTCCGGTGCTTTAAGCGCCGGGCCTTTCGTCGTGTAGCCGGTTGTGCAGCACCGACGTGCCGGGCAACTCGTTGTCGGCGCGCAGCAACTGGCGCTTCCTGACATCCTCCGGCGCATAAGACGGCAACAGCACCGGGGTCACCAGGTCGGTTTTCACGCCGGCATCCTTCAATTCCTTCTCGTAGGCTTCGAGGTGCGCCAGGCTGAGCTTGCCGAGCTTGACCTTCTTGGCGTATTCGCCGGCATATTTTCCTGCGCGCCTGCCGAACACGTTGTAGTCGAGCACCGAGTTGCCCATCAGGCGGTTGCGGCCATGCAGGCCGCCGCTCGCCTCGCCCGCCACATACAGGCCTGGCAGATCGGTCTCGCAACGCTCGTTGATTTCGATGCCGCCGTTCTGGTAGTGCAGCGACGGGTAGATCAGCATCGGCAGCTTGGTAATGTCGATACCGTATTGAATAAACTGGCGGTACATGGCCGGAAAGTGCCTGTCGGTGTAGCCCTCGCCGTGCAGCATATCGATGAGCGGCGAATCCAGCCACACGCCGACGCGCCCGGAGGGTGTCGTGACACCGCCGCCGTTCTGCACGCACTCGCGGATGATGGCCGAAGCCTCGATGTCGCGCGGCTCGCGCGGGAAGACGAACAGTTCGCCGTCCTTGTTCAGCGGCTGACCGCCCGCGCCGCGGATCGCCTCGGTGACCAGGAAGCCGGCGATCTGTTCGGGGAACGAAACGCCCGTCGGGTGGTACTGGACGGAGTCCATGTACATCAGCTTCGCGCCAGCGCGGTAGGCCATCACCAGCCCGTCGCCGGTGGCACCGTAGTGGTTGGTGGTGTCGTAACCGCGGATGTGCAGGCGGCCGTAGCCGCCGGTGGCGACGATGGTGGACTTCGCCTTGACGGTGAAGAATTCCTCGCTGTCCAAGCTATACAGAACCGCGCCTGCGCAACACCCCTTGTCGTCCATGATCAATTCCACGGCCGGCATGAATTCCTTCACGTCGATCATGTCGGGATGGTTGCGCACCTCGTCCATCAGGGTGCGCATGATCATCGCACCGGTGTAATCGCGGCAGGAAAGCATACGCTTCCTCGAAGTGCCGCCACCGTGCATGGTCTTCATCGAACCGTCTTTTTCCTTGTCCCACACCACGCCCAGGTCTTCGAGCCACTTGACCACGCCCGGGCCGTCCTCGGTGAGCGCCCTGACCAGCTCCGGCTTGTTTTCGAAGTGCCCGCCGCCGATGGCGTCGAGATAGTGGCGCGTCGGCGAATCGGTGCGCGACACGGCGGCCTGCATGCCGCCCTGCGACATCATCGTATTGGCATCGCCCATGCGCAGCTTGGTGGCGATAATCGAGCGCAGGCCATGTTCCTTCATCGCGACCAGCGCCGCGTTGCAACCCGCGCCGCCGCCGCCGATGATCAACAGATCGGTCTCGAAATCCGGTTTTTTAAGATCCACCTGATTGCTGCGCAGCCAGGAATGCGATTCCAGCAAATCGGCAACTTCGGTGGTCAGCGACTCGTCCCGGTTCGGGCCGACGCGCACCTTGCGTCTGGCGCTGGCTTCAAAATCGGGGTGAAAGCCTTCCAGGACAGCGCGGCGTTCTTCCGCATTCATCGGCGGGTAGACCGGGTCGGGCTTCCTGGCCAGCTCCAAACGCTTCGGTCGTGTCTGAACTACCTTGCGCAACGATTCTTCCATGTAATCTGGATACATCTTGAAATCCTCTCTTATTCCGTGTGCCGGTTATTCCGAGTCGCGGGCGTAGTAGCGATCCGACAATTCCTTGCGGCTCATCGACATCAGTTCCGCGTATTCCGCGTTGTAGGCGCCGTCTTCCACGGCCTTGACGCGTTCCGCCAGCTCCGGGCTGTCCTTGCGCAGGTAGCGGCCGTACAGGCGCTTCGCCAGGATGCCCACCAGGGGCTGCGTGATTTCGGCGGGGCAACGCAACATGCACAGCCCGCACACCACGCAATCGAAAGACAGATCCATCACCGTCGCGATGTCGCCGCGCTTGGCGGCCTGGATGTAGTCCATCACCTGGAGTCCCTGCGGGCAGGACTTGGTGCAGGTGTTACACGCGACGCAGCGGAAAACCGTCGGGTACATCTGCTGGATGGCGGTCACGTTGGGCTTGAGTTTTTCGATGTCGTAGATGGCCTTCTCGGCCGGAACATAAGGCACCTGTGTCAGTGTCATGCCCTCTTCGACCATAGTCATGCAGGCCAGGCCGGTGTGGATTTTGTAGTCTCCGGGCAGGCGGTAGATGGTGGCGCAAGCGCCGCAATAACCCTCGCGGCAACCGGCGCCACGGATGATCTGGTGCCCGGCAAATTCGATGGCGCCCATGATGGTCGCATCTTCCGGAACCTCGTAGGGTTTGCCCATGATAGAGACCGTAATCAGGCGCTGCTTTGCTACGCTGCCCTTCTCATCAGCCTGTGAAACCGACAGATTTTTCCCTGTCTTTGCCATCGCGCTCGTCATAGTAAATACCTTTATCTTATTCCCGCATCGGAACCCCCGTCCGCAGTGCGGTCAGGGCCAACATCTTGCAATTAGGGGAGGACACCTTGAGTGATGTGAGCCAGCCGACTCCGACACTTCGATTTTTTTTACGTGTGTCAGATTATAAAGATGTTTGTGAAAATTTAACAAGAGAATTATCGAAAAAATTTTAAAATTTTAATCCCTATTTACCGTGTATCTATTTGCGGCATACCGCTTATCGCTCATCTGTTTTATTAAATAAAAAGGCCGAAGAAGAAGACAGATATGTACATTTTACGACCCGGATAATCGCATATAAGCGCCTTTAAAAACTTGTCCGGATTGCCGCGAGAAATCATCGGGCAATACCGGCTATCGCGCAAGCATGCCGGGCCGCAATCAGCCTTCGGCCTCGGATGCTGCCTCCCCCGCCTTGGCCTTGCGCGGCACGGTCTTCGGATCACAGGTGATGGTGCGGTAGATTTCGACGCGGTCGCCACCGTTGAGCACGGCATCCAGCTTGCTGACCTTCCCGTAAATGCCGACCTTCTGCTGCACCAGGTCGATCTCGGGAAATTGAGCGAGGATTCCAGACCGCTCGATGGCGTCTTTGACGGTGGCGCCATCGGGCACTTCGACATCGTACCAGGCCTGGCGTTGCGGCAGAGCGTAAGCGATTCCAACTTTCATGACATCCCCCTTATGCGGCACTGTGGGCACCGCCCATCTGGATTGCCTTGCCGGCGCGCACGTCCAGGATGCGCTTGCCGACCACCAGCAGTCCTAGCACCAGGAAGCCGCCGGGCGGCAAAATCATCATCAGGATGCCGGTGTCTTCCGGCAGCAGGCGCGTCTCCATAACCTTGAAGGCCGGGCCGAACAGCAGCGAGGCATCGGCGAACAGGGTGCCGGTACCGACGATCTCGCGCACCGCGCCGATCATGGTGAGCGCGATGGTGAAGCCGAGGCCCATGAACAGGCCGTCCATCAGCGAGGGCAGGGTCGAGTTCTTGCCGGCGAACGCCTCGAGGCGCGCCAGCGGCAGACAGTTGGATACGATCAACGGGATGAACATGCCCAGCACCTTGTACAACTCGTGCATCCAGGCGTTCATGAACAGGTCCACCAGCGTCACCATCGAGGCGACGACCAGGATGAAAACCGGGATGCGTACTTCCTGGGTGATCTGGTTGCGGAACATGCCGACCAGCATGCTCGACGCGGCCATCACCGCAGCCGTCGCCAGCCCCATGCCCAGCGCGTTGGTGGCAGTGCCGGTCATAGCCATGGCCGGGCACAGACCCAACAGCATGGCGAACACGCCGTTGTTTTCCCACAAACCGTCCTTGACGATGGTTTTGTACTGAGCCATTTAGTGTCCTCCCTTGTTCGGTTCTGCCTTGGGCGCATTCATGTCCATCATTTTTTCCTTGTTGGCCGCAAACAGCTCTAGCCCGTTGCGGATGGCGTTGACGATGCCGCGCGGCGTAATGGTAGCGCCCGCCCAGTAATCGAATTGCCCGCCGTCCTTCTTGACCTTCCATTTCTCCACGGGCGGATTGCCCAGGGATAAACCGTCAAACTTGAGTATCCAGTCGGTTTTTTTGACTTCCATCTTGTCGCCCAGCCCAGGGGTCTCCTTGTGCGCGAGGACGCGTACGCCGAGGACTTTGCCTTCGGTATCGATGCCCAGCATGAGCTTTATCTTGCCCGCATAACCGACGCCGAATATCTCGTAAGCCAAGCCGGTCACTTTTCCGTCCTTGGTGGCGCGATAGACGGTGATCTCCTGATCGCCCTGGTTGTTCATGACCATGGCGTCATCGACCAGATTGTTGTCGTGGATGCTGGCCGGGATCACCTGCCCGAGCGAATTCAAGCGATCCTGCAGCGCGGCTGCCTTGATATCGTCCACGGTGATGTGGTCGCTGTAGGCGAGCACGATCCCGAAACCGAGGCAGAACGCGCCCAGAATCAGCCCGTGGCTAAATGTGCGCTGTTTTTTCATGGCCTCTTCTCCAGCGGCAGCGGCTCGCCCTTGCGGTTACGCCCGAACGCGCGCGGGCGCGTGTATTGGTCGATGATCGGCGTCAGCGCGTTCATCAGCAGCACCGCGAAAGCCACGCCCTCCGGGTAGCCGGCGAAGGTGCGGATCAACCAGATCAACACGCCGCAGCCGACGCCGAATATCAGTTGGCCGGTTCGGGTCACCGGCGAGGTGACGTAATCGGTGGCAATGAAGAACGCGCCGAGGAAGGTCGCGCCGGATACTAAATGAAAGGTGCCGGAGGCAAATTTGGCGGGATCGACCAAGTGAAATATCGACGCCATCACGAACAGGCCTCCCATCACGCTCAGCGGGATATGCCAGGAGATAATGCGCTTATACATCAGGAACAGGCCGCCCGCGAGAATCAGGATCGCCGAGGTCTCTCCCATGCTGCCTGCGCGGTAGCCGAGCAGCATATCGGTCAGACCGGGCACGTCCGCCATCGACTGTATCACCGGAATATGGCGCGACAATTCGGTCTTGATGTGGCCCAGCGCCGAAGCCGAACTCACCGCATCGGGCATCTGTCCGCCGAAGGTGATGGCCAGCGCATCGATGAACCCCGGCGCACCTGCCGAAAACAGCGGATAAGGCACAATCCAAGTAGTCATCGCCACCGGAAAAGAGATCAGCAACACGGTGCGCCCCACCATCGCGGGATTGAACACGTTCTGGCCGAGGCCGCCGAAGGAATGCTTGGCCATGGCGATGGCGAAAACCGCGCCGATCACGCCGAGCCACCAGGGTGCCCAGGGCGGCAGGCTCATCGCCAGCAGCCAGCCGGTCAGCAGTGCCGAACAGTCGGCCAGCGTCGCCATCACCGGTTTGCCCGCCAGCGACAGGCAACCCGCTTCGACGATCAGGCAGGCGGCGACCGTGACGGTGAACAGCATAATCGCCGGCCAGCCGAACAGATAGAGGTTGAATAAGGTTGCCGGCGTCAGCGCCAGCAGCACTAGGAACATGGTTTTCCGGACGCTGCTGACCCCGTGCGCAAACGGCGCGCTTTTGTTTGCGATTGTGATGCTCATGCGTTGGCCTTTTCTTCGGTTGTAGCCTTGGGTTCGCCCGCATTGCCCGGCGCTGCGCTATCCGCGGCCGGTTTGCGCGCGGCCAGAGCGGCGCGCTTGGCCTCGGTGGCCTTTTCGATGCGGATGGTGCGCACCTCGGCGAGCGTCTTGATGCGTTCGTTCTTCTGCCGCTCGCGCTCCAAGTCGTTCAGCACGCCCTTGGCATAATTGAAGTAGTGCACCAGCGGGATATGCGACGGGCACACGTACGAGCAACTGCCGCAGGAGAAGCAATCCATCACGCCCAGCTTGGCGGCGACTTCCAGCTTGTCCTTGCGGATGAAAGCGGACATGTCCACCGGCGACAGTCCGCACGGGCAGACGGTGATGCAACTGCCGCAGCGGATACAGGCGCTGGTTGGATTGTCGTTAATCTCCCCGGCGGTAAGCGCCAGGATACCCGACGTGCCCTTGACCACCGGCGCGTCCAGGCCGGGCAGCGGCTGGCCCATCATCGGCCCGCCATTGACCACGCTCTCGGGACGCACGGCAAACCCGCCGCAGAATCCGACCAGATCGGTGATAGAAGCGCCGATCGGCGTCAGGACGTTTTTGGGTTCGCGGATCGCACCGCCGCTCACCGTCACCACTCGTGCGACCAGCGGGCGACCGAAGCGCACCGCGTCATGCACCGCACGCGCGGTGGAAACATTGTGCACCACCACGCCGAGGTCGGCGGTGAGCTTGCGCGCGGGTGTTTCGCGGCCGGTGATCGCCTGCACCAGATGGCGCTCGGAACCCATCGGGTACTGCACCGGCACGCCGATCACTTCGACACCGGGAAAGGCCGAGGCAGCCTTGGTCATAATTTCGATCGCCTGCGGCTTGTTCTGTTCGATAGCGATAATCACCCTGGGCGTGCCCAGCGCGTGCGCCATGATGCGTGCGCCGTCGACGATCGCGTCCGGATACTCGCGCATCACCCGGTCGTCGCAGGTCAAATAAGGCTCGCACTCCGCACCGTTCAGCAGCAGGATGTCGAGTTTTTTCTGCTCGCCGAGGTTCAGTTTGATCGCCGACGGAAAAGCGGCGCCGCCCATGCCGACGATGCCCGATTGCGAGACGCGCTCGTTGATGGTGTGCGCGTCGGCGGCAAAAGGATCGGTGATCGGTTCGGGCAGTTCTGCCCATTCGTCCTTGCCGTCGGATTCGAGGATGATGGTCGACTGCGGCAACCCGGAAGGATGCGGTGCGGTCACCTCGGCCACGGCCCTGATGCGGCCCGAGGTGGGCGCATGCTGCGACGCCGACACCGTACCCTGGTTGCGCGCGATCATCTGCCCTTTCTTGACCATGTCTCCTTCTTTAACCAGTACCTCGGCGGGCGCGCCGATATGCTGTTGCAGCGGAATGTACAGCGTGGCCGGCATCGGCAAAGCGGCAATCGCCTTATCGCTGGTCAATTCCTTGCGGTAGTCTGGGTGTATGCCGCCGCGAATCGGGAAAAGTTTCATCTGTTGACTGCTCCTTTAATGCGCGTGCCCGGCTTGGTGCTCGGCGTGCGTTTGCTCAATATTTGGCTTGGGCCAATGCCAGTTGCGCAGCGTCACTTTTACCGGAACCATCACGATGGCATCGGTGGGGCAAACCTTGACGCACTTGGCGCAGCCGTGACAGGCATCGACGATGATGGTGTGCATCAGCTTGTTGGCGCCCATGATCGCGTCCGTCGAGCACTCCCGGATGCAGCGCGTGCAGCCGATGCACAGATCCTCGACGATGAAGGCGTGCTCCGGCAGCTTCTCTTCATGTTCCGAGGTGTCGGCGGTGACGCCCAGCTTTTTGGCCAGCGCTTCGATCGTTGCCTTGCCGCCGGGCGTGCACAGGGTCACCGAAGCCTCGCCCTTGGCCAGCGCCGCCGCGTACTGGCTGCAACCGACATAGCCGCATTGGCCGCATTGCGAGCCGGGCAGCAACTCCTTCAATTCCTCTTCCAGCGGGTTTTCCTTGACCGCAAGAAATTTTGCCGCCACGCCGAGCAAGGCGCCCAGAACGATGCCCATTACCGTAAGACTGCCGATTGCGATCCACATGTTCTATATATCCTCAGTTCGTCACGCCGTCATGCCGGAGAAGCCCATGAACGCCAGCGCCAGCAGGCTGGCGACGATAAAACCGTTCGGTGGCCCGGCGAACAGGCGCGGAACATCTGCCAGCGCCAGCCGCTCGCGCAGCCCGGCCATCATGACCATCACCAGGCTGTAGCCGACCGAAGAGGCGAAGCCGAACAGCGTGGCCTCGATGAAATTCATCTTGTGCTCGACCAGCAGGATGGCAACGCCCAGCACCGCGCAGTTTGTGGTGATCAGCGGCAGGTAGATGCCGAGCATCTGGAACAGCGGCGGCGACACCTTCTTCACGGTCAGCTCGGTGAACTGCACGGCGGCGGCGATCACCATGATGAAGGTCACCGTGCGCAGATACCACAGGTTGTAGGGTTCCAGCAGATAGGCGCCGACCGCCCAGTCGGCCATCGAAGATACGGTAATCACAAAGGTGGTCGCCAGGCCCATGCCGACGGCGGTGTCGATGCGCGTGGTGACGCCCATGAACGAGCACAGGCCGAGAAAACGCGCCAGGATGACGTTGTTGACCAACGCCGCGCTCACAAACAAAAGTACGTATGCTTCCATTTTTCTGTTCCCTGCCTACTCAAGGTTGCATGTCTCGCCCATGCTGGCGCGGCGGATAAAACGCGGGGCGAGCTCGCCCCTGGCCATCATTTGTCCTGCCCTCACGCGCGACAGCCACAGCCCGAACACGAGGCCGACCAGCATCGCCCCCATGGTGATGAAGTCGTGACCTGCCGCCCACTGTGCCATCCCGCCGGAAACCAGCAAGGTGGCGAGCGGAATCGCATAGGCGATAAGCGATGCCCTGAGCACCGCATTCTCGCTGACCCCCACCACCACGCGTTCGCCGATTTTGAGCCCTGCATCGTTGACCATCTGGAAGCGGCGTTGTTCCAGACGGCTCGCCACGGTGCCGATACCCTTGGAGCCGCATGCCGCAGCAGAAGAACAGCCACCGCAACTGGTGCCGGATTCTGGCACCAGCCATGCCATATCGCCTTCCACGGCCACCACTTGGGCAATGCCTTCGGTCAACGCTGGCGCGCTGTAGTCCGTCGAGCTATCCACAATTCCGCCCATCATCATGCATCGACAGTGGAGACAACGCCATCCGGCGTGACGTAGATAGCCTGCTGCCCGCCGGCAGCACGGAGAATATGTTGACGGCGCTCGACCGGCGCCATCAGCATCGCGGTGGAAAGGCCGTCGGCGACAGTGCCTGTGTCCGCCACCACCGAGACACCCAGCAACGCCGGCGCGGTGCGCCCGCTGCGGGTGTCAATCAAATGGGTGAAGGCGCTCGCGGAATCGAACAGGGTGCCGTAACCGCCCGAGGTAGAAATGCACTTATCCACCACGTCGAGCGTGACGATGGTGCGCTTCGGGTTGGACGGGTCGGCGATGCCGATGCGCCATGCCGATCCATCCGGCTTGTTCGACAGCGCGCGCGGTTCGCCCATATCGACCAGCATGCGGTCAAAACTGTGGGCGCGCAACACATCGGCAACGCGGTCGGTGATGTAGCCCTGCGCGCCGCTGTTCAGCGTCAACCCCATGCCGGGGCGCGCGAAGGATACCCGTTTGTTCGCTGCATCCACCTCGACCGCGCGCCAATCCACCAACGCCAGCGCAGCCGCGAGATCATGCGGCGCCGGTCCGGCAGGGTCTGGATTACTGGAAACGAAGTGGCGGAAATAGGTTTGCCACACCGGTTGCACGGTGGGGTCGTAGACGCCGTCGCTGATCCTGGCCAGCGAGAGGGCGCGTGTGAGCATGGCGACGAAATCGTCCGGCGCATTTTCCAGCACGCCTTCGCGGTTGAGTTGCGAAATGGAACTGTCCGCACGGTAAACGCTGAAAATCGCCTCAAGACGTTTCAACTCGCCCAGTCCGGCGGCGATGGCAGCGCGTGCCTGCGCCTCGTCGTTGTGAAAAAGCTGGATGGAGGCAGGCGCGCCCAGCGCGGTGCCTTCCCAGCGCACCGGTTTAGCCTGCGAACTCCCCGCCTTCAGCAACAGCGGCAGGCCGGCAGCGGCGGCAACGAAAGCGATAAAGCGGCGACGCGATATGGCAGTATGCATAAATACGACCTCAATAAATTAACTTACAGCTTTTTTCCGGCGTCCGGGCTACCGTGTGCAATAGCGTCGCCCTCCAGCCAAAACAGCACTGCAACAGCCCACATTAAACGCATGGGCAGAGTTTTCATGCCACATCCGGCCAGATTGCCGGGAAACTACACGTGTGGACGTTATACGTGATGGGCGGGTGTCCTGCACCGCACGATGCCGATCGCATCAAATCTGTGCGCTACGCCGAACCCGCTTGTGACAGACAACACGATGGCATGAAGTTCAATCAAAAATCCAACTTACGAATTATATTGCAGCGCACAAATTTAGGAAAGCAGCAGGGCGCAATCAAACCGCCGGTTACCCATCATGGAACGATGGGTAATCGGCGGGCTTCACAGGCACGCAGTGTCCTGCGCTGCCGGCAGAAAACGGTATGCGTGCGGATCAGCCCGGCTCGCGGTATTGATTCTCCAGCAGCTTGGCCTGCGCCGCCGCCAGGCGCGCGATGGGCACGCGCGGCCCCGAGCAGGAGACGTAATTGAGCCCAATGTGATGACAGAAATGGATCGAACCGGGATGCCCGCCATGCTCGCCGCAAATGCCCATCTTCAGATCGGGATTTGTTCCGCGGCCGTTCGCCACCGCCATCTTCATCAATTGCCCCACGCCCTTGATGTCCAGCACCTCGAACGGATTGTCTTCCAGGATGCCGCTCTCTGTGTAAGAGGGGAGGAATTTGTTTTCCGCATCCTCGCGGCTGAAGGAGAACGTCGCCTGCGTCAGGTCGTTGGTGCCGAACGAGAAAAATTCGGCGGTTTCCGCCATGCGCCCGGCGCGCACGCAGGCGCGCACCACTTCCAGCATCGAGCCAAACTTGAACTGCACCTCGATGCCGTGGGTCGCCTTCACTTCCTGGTGAATGCGCTGCACGTAGCTGTGGATGCGCTTGAGCTCTTCCACAGTGGCCACCTGCGGCACCATGATTTCCGGGTATATCTCGACACCTTCCTTGGCGCACAGCGCAGCGGCTTCCAGGATCGCGCGAATCTGCATCGAGTAGATTTCCGGGTAGGTGATGCCCAGCCGCACGCCGCGATGCCCCAGCATCGGGTTGACCTCGGCCAGCGCCCTGACTTTCTTCAGAATCACTTCCTTCTTGTCGATCACATCTTCTTCCATGTGCGAACCCTTGAAGGTGCCCAGCCCGTCCATCAGCTTGTTCAGGCCGTCGGCATACTGCTGGTAGAGCTTGGGGTTGAGCATCTTGAGCGTGTCCGGCAGCTCTTCCAGGCCGTCGATGGTGTCGCGCAACTGGTGCAGGTGGGCGATTTCCAGTTCGAGCTGCGCTGCGGTGGGCAGAAATTCGTGCATCGGCGGGTCGAGCAGGCGCACCGTGACCGGCAACCCCTTCATCGCCTTGAAGATACCCTTGAAATCGGCGCGCTGGATCGGCAGCAAGCGGTCCAGCGCGGACTGGCGGGCTTCCTTGGTCTCGGCCAGGATCATTTCCTGCACGATCGGCAGACGGTCGGTGCTGTTGAACATGCGCTCGGTGCGGCACAGGCCGATACCCATCGCGCCGAACTCGCGCGCGCGCAGGGCGTCGCCGGGCGTATCGGCGTTCGCCATCACCTTGAGCTTCGCTGTCTCGTCCGCCCAGGCCAGCAGGGTGGCCATTTCCTCGGAAAATTCTGCCTCCACCGTCGGCACTTCGCCGGCATAGACATGGCCGGTGCCGCCGTCGATGGTGATGATATCGCCTTCCTGCAAGGTGGTCTCGCCGATCCGGGCATTGCGCAAATGATCGTTGATGACGATCTGGTCACAGCCCGAAACGCAGGGTTTACCCATGCCGCGCGCCACCACGGCAGCGTGCGAGGTCTTGCCGCCGCGGCTGGTCAGGATGCCCTGCGCCTGGAAGAAGCCGTGGATATCCTCGGGCTTGGTCTCTTCTCGCACCAGGATGATCTTCTCGCCGGCGCGCCCGCGCGCTTCGGCGGTGTCGGCGTCGAACACGATCTTGCCGGAAGCCGCGCCGGGCGAGGCAGGCAGCCCCTGCGCAAGCGACTTTCCGTGAAAATTCGGCGCCAACTGCGGCACCAGCAACTGTTCGAGGATCGCCGGCTCGACACGCAGCAACGCGCGTTCCTTGGAGATCAGCCCCTCGTTGAACATCTCCACAGAAGTGCGCACCATGCCGCGCGCGTTCATTTTGCCGTTGCGCGTTTGCAGGCAGTACAGGACACCCTTCTCGATAGTGAACTCGAAATCCTGGACCTCGTGGTAATGCGATTCCAGCCGGTTGTGCAGCGTCATCAGCTGGCGGTAGATCTCCGGCATCTCCTGTTCCATCTCGGCGATGGCCTTGGGTGTGCGGATCCCCGCCACCACGTCCTCGCCTTGCGCATTGACCAGGTACTCGCCGTAGATCATGTTCTCGCCGGTGCCGGGGTTACGCGTGAAACCGACGCCGGTACCGGAGTCGTTGCCCATGTTGCCGAACACCATGGTGCAGATGTTCACCGCCGTACCGTTGGCCTGATCCCTGGTGATCCTGAACTGCCTGCGGTAATCCACCGCGCGCTTGCCCATCCACGAGCCGAACACCGCGCCCACCGAGATTTCCAGTTGCTCGTAAGGATTCTGCGGGAACGGTTTGCCGGTCAGTTTCTGGACGATGGCGAGGAATTCGCCCGCCAGTTCCTTGAGATGATCGACGTTCAGATCCAGATCCTGGGGCGCGCCGTATTTGCGCTTGATCGCGGCCATGCGTTCGTCGAAATGCTCGTCGCCGATATTGAGCGCGATCTTGCCGAACAACTGGATGAAACGGCGGTAAGTGTCATAGGCAAAACGCTCGTTGCCGGTCTGCCTGATCAGGCCTTGCAGCGATGTTTCGTTGAGGCCGAGGTTGAGGATGGTGTCCATCATGCCCGGCATGGACATGGACGAGCCGGAGCGCACCGAAACGAGCAAGGGGTTCTCGCCGCTGCCGAAACCCTTGCCGGTCTTCTTTTCCAGCGCCTGCATGTAGGCCTTGATGTCGTCCATCAGGCCGTCCGGCAGCTTGTTCTTCTCCAAGTAGGCGTTGCACGCGTCGGTCGTGATGGTGAAGCCGGGCGGCACATTCAAGCCGATCTGGGTCATCTCGCACAGGTTTGCACCCTTGCCCCCCAGCAGCATCTTGTTTTTGCCGTCGCCCTCTTCGAACGAATAAATGTATCTCTTATCGCTACCCATGACTCCCCCTTTCAAATTTTGACTCGGCTGCGTAGGGTGGGCTATGCCCACCATGCCGGGTATAGCCCGACCTACATCTGGTTTCAGTTCAACCCCGATTATGCATCAGTCGGTTTTCTTGGCGTCCGTTCCTGCATCCTTGCGGGAATCGGCCGCCATATGTTCAAAAATCGCATAGTGTTTCTGCAATTCCTTATCGAAAAACGCCACTGTTTTTCCGCTGTCGCTGTCCATGCTCTTCACCAGGCCGCGGAAGCGCGGCTCGTTCTGCACGAACTCGCGGTAAGACACGGAAGGTTTCTGCGAATCCAGCGACAGCGGATTCTTGCCTTCCTCCTCGCGGCGCGGATCGTAACGGTACAGCGGCCAGTGACCGGTGTTGACCGCCAGTTCCTGCTGCTGGTGCTGCTTGCCCATTTCGTAGCCGTGCTCGACGCAGGGGCTATAGGCAATGATCAGCGACGGGCCATCGAAGGATTCTGCCTCGATGAAAGTCTTCAGCGTATGGATATCCTTCGCGCCATAGGCGACATGGGCGACGTAAACATTGCCGTAGCTCATGGCGATCTGCCCCAGGTCCTTCTTGCCGGTAGGCTTGCCGCCGGCGGCAAATTTGGCCGTTGCGCCACGCGGGGTGGCCTTGGAGCACTGCCCGCCGGTGTTGGAATAGACTTCGGTATCGAGCACCAGGATGTTGACGTTGCGCCCCGAGGCCAGCACGTGATCCAGCCCGCCGAAACCGATGTCGTAGGCCCATCCGTCGCCGCCGATGATCCATACGCTCTTCTTCGCCAGATAGTCTGCCAGGCTTTCCAGATTGCGCGCCACTGCGGAATCGATGCCGGCCAGTTTCGAGCGCAATGCTTCGATGCGCTCGCGCTGGGCAAAGATGCCCACCTCGGTGGACTGATCGGCGTTGAGGAGTGATTCGACCAGTTCTGCGCCAACCTTATCCTTCAATTGCGCCAGCAATTCGCGCGCATGCTCGGCTTGTTTGTCGATACTGACGCGGAAACCCAAGCCGAATTCGGCATTGTCCTCGAACAGCGAATTTGACCAGGCCGGGCCGCGCCCTTCGGCGTTCTTGCTGTAAGGCGTAGTGGGCAGGTTGCCGCCGTAGATCGATGAACAGCCGGTGGCATTGGCCACCACCATGCGGTCGCCGAACAACTGGGTCGCCAGCTTGATATAGGGCGTTTCGCCGCAGCCGACGCAGGCGGAAGAAAACTCGAACAGCGGCTGCAACATCATTGCGCCCTTGATGGTGGAAGTGCGCAACTTGGTGCGGTCGAATTCCGGAAGTTTGAGGAAGAACTCGAAGTTCTCCTTTTCCTGTTCGCGCAACGGCACGATATCGCGCATGTTGAGCGCCTTGTAGTTCGGGTCGGTCTTGGATACCGCCGGGCAGATATCGACGCACAGCGTGCAGCCGGTGCAGTCCTCGGGCGCCACCTGGTAAGTGACGTGCATGCCCTGCTCGAATTCCTTGCCCTTGATCTGGATATGCTTGAAGGTGGGCGGCGCATTCTTGGCCAAATCCGCAGGGAAAACCTTGGAACGGATGGCGGTATGCGGACAGACCAGAGGGCACTTGCCGCAGTAGATGCACAGCTCTTCATCCCATACCGGGATTTCCAGTGCCAGGTTGCGCTTGTCCCAGACTGCGGTGCCGGTAGGCCAGGTGCCATCCGGAGGCAGCGCGCTGACCGGCAGGCGGTCGCCGCGTCCGGCCATGATTTCGGCGGTGACGCGCTTGACGAAATCCGGCGCATTGGCGCCCACCGGTTCGGGCATTTCGAACGTGCTGGTGGCGGCGGCGGGAATTTTTACCTTATGCAGGTTGGCGAGGGTTTCGTCGATCGCTCTCCAGTTGGCTTCCACCACATCCCTGCCCTTCTTGCTGTAGGATTTTTCGGCGGCGGACTTGATCTTCTCGATTGCCAGCTCGCGCGGCAACACGCCGGAAATGGCAAAGAAACAGGTCTGCATGATGGTGTTGATGCGGCTGCCCATGCCGGTCGCCTTGGCGATGGCATAGGCGTCGATCGCGTAAAATTCGATTTTCTTGTCGATGATCTGCTGCTGCATCTTGCGCGTCAGCAGATTCCACACCTTGTCCGGCGCCGTCGTCGTGTTGAGCAGAAACACCGCGCCCTCGGCGGCATGATCCAGCATCTCGTAGCGCTCCAGGAATACCGGCTGGTGGCAGCCGATGAAATTCGCCTCGTTATTGCCGATCAGATAGGGTGAGTGGATCGGTTTGGGCGAGAAGCGCAGGTGCGAGACGGTTCCCGCGCCGGCTTTTTTCGAGTCATAAACGAAATAACCCTGAGCATACAGCTCGGTTTCCTCGCCCATGATCTTGATGGTGTTCTTGTTGGCGCCCACCGTGCCGTCCGAGCCGAGGCCATAGAACAGGCAACGGTTCACGCCGCTGCTGGCATCGTTGCGGAAGTCCGCATCCCACTTCAGGCTGGTATGGGTGACATCGTCGATGATACCGACGGTGAAATGGTTTTTCGGCTGGTCTTTTTTCAGCTCGTCGAATACGCCCTTGATCATGCCCGGCGTGAATTCCTTGGAGGACAGGCCGTAGCGCCCGCCTACCACACGCGGCATGGCGGCAAGCTTGTTCGCGCCGGAGGTAAAGGACTCGGCGAACGCCGTCACCACGTCCTTGTACAGCGGCTCGCCGTCCGCACCGGGTTCCTTGGTGCGATCGAGAACCGCGATGCGCTTGGCCGTGGCCGGGATGGCCTTGAGCAGTTCGTCGGCAACAAAGGGGCGGTACAGGCGCACCTTCACGATGCCAACCTTTTCGCCGTGTGCGGTCAGGTGCTCTACGGTTTCCTCGGCAGCATCCGCACCCGAACCCATCAGAATCATCACCCGTTCAGCATCCGCTGCGCCGACGTATTCATACAGCTTGTACTGGCGTCCGGTGAGTTTGGCGAATTTGTCCATCGCCTTCTGCACAATGCCGGGCATCGCATCGTAAAAGGGATTGACCGTCTCGCGCGCCTGGAAATACACGTCCGGGTTCTGCGCGGTGCCGCGCAGCACCGGATGATCCGGCGTCAGCGCGCGCGCGCGGTGCGCGAACACCAGCCTGTCGTCGATCATCTCGCGCACAACTTCCAGCGGTACCTGCTCGACCTTGGCCACTTCGTGGGAAGTGCGGAAACCGTCAAAGAAATGCAGGATCGGTATGCGCGCTTCGAGCGTCGCTGCCTGGGCGATCAGCGCCATGTCCATGGCTTCCTGCACCGAATTGGAAGAGAGGAAGGCAAAACCGGTAGAGCGCGCCGACATCACGTCGCTATGGTCGCCGAAGATCGACAAACCCTGGGCTGCGAGCGAACGCGCCGCCACATGCATGACAAACGGCGTCAGCTCCCCGGCAATTTTGTACATGTTGGGGATCATCAGCAGCAAGCCCTGCGAGGCGGTAAAGGTGGTCGTCAGGGAGCCGGTCTGCAATGCGCCGTGCACCGTGCCGGCGGCGCCGCCTTCGCTCTGCATGGTGATAACTTCGGGAACCGTGCCCCACAGGTTGGGTGTGCAGGCAGCCGACCAGGCGTCGGAATACTCACCCATCGGCGATGAGGGAGTAATCGGATAAATCGCGATTACCTCGTTGGTCAGATGGGCAATATAGGCGGCGGCCTCATTCCCGTCGATCGTAACCATTTGCGCGTGGTGCATCAAAAACTCCTTCAGTCATTAATAATTGTGTCCGGTCGCCCGGGAATCAAGCCTGGGCATAGCCCGAATATTTCATACCCGAAGAGCAACAGTCTCTCTTCGAGGCAAATTCGCATGATGCTTGCGCAGAATTGCGAGCCGGGCGGAGAAACCGCCCATCCCCGTTACCCCTCTTGATTGATATAGCCCTAGCGGGCGCAGAGTTTCGCGGCAAAGCGTCGTAAACTCTTACGGCCTGCCGGATAAATGCAAGTTCAGAGAATGCCAAAATTCGCCGCAGGCGAACCTGATGCCATAACCGGAATCTTCATATCATTCAAAAGGCAAGCAAGGGCACGAGTAACGGTGCCCGGCAAATTCAGCAAGCCTGAAAGTGCGTATTCTATCTCAACTATTTACGCTGTGAAATTTTTTACGCGCGATCGACATGCAAGTTGGCTTGTCCAGGCACCTCCGCCCACTGCCAGCAACCCGGCACGGGCTTTGCCTGTGCCCCGCCCGGCGCTCAACTTTCATCTTCACCGTCAAAAACTCCCAGCGCCGCGCCCTCGGCAACCGGCAGCGCTTCCACCCCCTTCAGCCTGCGATTGATCGCCCTGGTGCGCTGTCCGACTTTCTCGAATTGTTCCGACGCCTGATCGAGCTTCTTCTGCGTCGCTTCGATCACGTCGCCAAACTTGCCGAACTCGGTCTTCACCGCGCCGAGCAACACCCAGATTTCGGAGGCGCGTTGTTCGATGACCAAGGTCCGGAAACCCATTTGCAGGCTGTTCAATACTGCGGCAAAGGTGGTCGGGCCCGAAACGATGACGCGATATTCGCGCTGAATAAAATCCGCCAGGCCGGGACGGCGCAACACTTCGGCGTACAAACCCTCGGTCGGCAAAAACATGATGCCGAAATCGGTGGTATGCGGCGGGGAGATGTATTTGTCGCGGATGGTTTTGGCTTCCTGCTTGATGCGCGCCTCCAGCGCCCTGGCGGCCTGTTCCACCTGTTCGGTATCCGCCTTGTCCTGGGCATCCATCAGGCGCTGGTAGTCTTCCACCGGAAACTTGGCATCTACCGGCAACCATACAGGCGAGCCTTCTTCCTTGCCCGGCAACTTGATGGCGAATTCGACCAGGTCGCGGCTGCCCGGCACGGTGGAAACGTTCCTGGCATACTGATCGGGCGTCAGCACCTGCTCGATCAGCGAGCCGAGCTGCACCTCGCCCCAGGTGCCGCGCGCCTTGACATTGGTCAGCACCCGTTTAAGGTCGCCCACGCCCGTCGCCAGCGACTGCATCTCCCCGAGGCCGCGATGCACCTGTTCCAGCCGATCCGAAACTTGCTTGAACGATTCCCCCAGCCGTTGCTCCAGCGTGGCGTGCAACTTCTCGTCCACGGTCTTGCGCATCTCTTCCAGCTTTTTCGCGGTATCCGCCTGAATCTCGCCCAGCCGCTCGTTGAGCGTGCCGCGCAGCTGATTTCCGGTCGCGGCAAACTGCTCGGTCAGCGCGGTGCTCATGCTGGTAAGCCGGGTGTTCACATCGTTCTTCAGCGCATCGCCCGCATCGCGATGCGCCTTGACCATCGCCTCGCGATCGATGCGCGATTCACTCAGAACCTGGGTCAATTTCCTGTCCAGCATCTCGTTGACCGCGAGCTGCGCACCGGCCACGGACTTGCGCAAATCGGAAAGCTGGTTGTCGCCGGACTGCAACTGCGCGCGTATCGCTCCATCCAGCCGCGACAATTCCATGCGCAACTGCTCGATCTGCTGGCCGTCGCCCTGCCCTGCTGCGCCGCCGAGCGTAAAAAGCTTCCGCGCGATGAGCAGCAGCAACGCCCCGATCACCCCGAAACCGATCCATAGTTCAATCGCCATATCGTTCGAGAATCAACCGCCCCTGTTTTCCATCATCTCGCGCACGATCGGCGCGAGAATGACCTCCATCGCAACGCCCATCATTCCGCCGGGTGCCACCAGCGTATTGGCGCGCGACATGAAAGAGCCGGGAACCATATCCAGCATGTAAGGGAAATTCACCCCGCGCGGATCGCGAAAACGGATTATCACAAAGCTCTCGTCCAGGGACGGAATGTCGCGCGAGACAAACGGATTCGAGGTGTCCACCGTCGCCACGCGCTGAAAATTGATGTGGGTGCGCGAAAATTGCGGGGTGATGTACTTGATGTATTCGGGCATGCGGCGCAGGATGGTATCCACGGTCGCCTCGGTGGAATAACCGCGCTCCGCCTTGTCGCGGTGAATTTTCTGAATCCATTCCAGATTGACGACCGGCACGACGCCAATCCCGAAATCCACATGGCGCCCAACGTCGATATTGCTGGCCTCGTCGACCACCAGGCCATGCAGCCCCTCGTAAATCAACAGGTCGGAATTCTCTTCTATGTCTTCCCATGGCGTGAATACGCCGGGCTTCAGGTCGGTCAGGCCGAAGTGCCTGTTGTGCCTGTCGGCTTCGGCCTCGCTATGCACGTAGTAGCGCCGCCTGCACATGCCGGTTTCAGCGTAGCTCCTGAATGTTTCTTCAAGTTTATCGAAGTGGTTGGCTTCCGGGCCAAAATGGCTGAAGGTGTTGTTGCCCGCACCGGCAGCCTCGGTCGCCGCGGCATGGAACGCCATGCGATCCAGGCTGTGTAAACTGGCGCCCTCGATGAACGCCGCACGGATGTTTATTTCGCGCCGGAACAGGTTTTCAAATGCCTGTCTAACTGCGGGGGTGCCTGCGCCGGATGAACCTGTGACTGCGATGATCGGATGCTTGCGCGACATAATCCCCCCCTGGAGCGGCATGAATGAGATTCCATTGTGGCGATTCTATAACAAAGGCTTCAGGGCCCATACTCTTACCCGGTGATTTCCTTCGAAAATCTCGAAGAATTCGCATCACCGCTTCAAGAGATAGCGGTTTAGCCCTTAGCGGTTAACGGTATACCCCGGGGATCACAACCCTTTTCTCGATGAAGCGCGCGGCCAGCACGATGAGGGAAACCAAGGCCAGATAGACCAGCGCCGCAAACAGGTAGGCCCGGAAAAACTGGAAATTAGTGGCGGCCAGCTCCTGCACGCGGGCGAAAAATTCGGTGTACTGGATCAGGAAGGCGACCGAGCTATCCTTCAGGTTGCAAATGATCTGGTTCGTCAGCGCCGGCACCGACAAACGCAGCACCTGCGGCAAGGTGACAAAGCGGAATATTTGCAGCGGTTTGAAGCCCTGCGCCCTGGCCGCTTCGATTTCGCCGTGATCGAGGCCGTTATAGGCTGTCGTCAAGTAGGCGGCGTTGTAGGCGGCCACATTGAAGGTAAAGCCGATCACCGCGACCATGAATGGGGACATGGACACACCCCACTGCGGCAAGCCGTAATACATCAGGAACAACAGCACGATCAGTGGCATCCCGATGAAAAAGGAGATGTAAGCCCGTATCAGGTGCCTCACCCAGGCCCAATGGCTCTGGCTGAAATAGAAAACGACTACCCCCAATAACAACCCGCTGATGCTGATCGTGACGGTAAGCTTCAGAGTTTCGCCCAGGCCGGTCAGAATCAGCGGCATCTGTTCGAACAAATCGCGCAGAAACGCATTCCATCCGCTCATCTGGCGTTTTCCTCGCAGCCGAAAAAAGCGCGCACTTGTTCGTCGGGGTGATGTTTCGATAAATGCGCGATGGTGTCTTCGGCCCGGATCACCCCCTTGTCGAGAAAAGTGACCCGGTCGGCAATGGAACCGGCCAGCAACAAATCGTGGGTCACGCAAAGCATGGTGACGTTTTCGCGGTGCAACCGGTCGATCAACTGCGCCACTTCGCGCGACATCACCGGATCGAGCGCCGAGGTAGGCTCATCCAGAACCACGACGGCAGGGTCCATGGCCAGCGCGCGCGCCAGCGCGGCGCGCTGCTTCTGTCCGCCCGAAGTTTGCGCGGGATATTTGTCGCGATGATCGGCCATATCCAGGCGCGCCAGTTCGTGCAAGGCTTTTTCTTCTGCCTCGGCGCGGCTCATGCCGCGCAACTTGCGCAAGGCGAGCGTGACATTGTCGAGCACGGTGAGATGCCGATACAGGGCAAATTGCTGGAAAACGAACCCGATGCTTTGCCGCAAGGCGCGCACATCGACGCCGTGGCCGGTTATGTCCTGGCCGCGAAAATGAATCGTGCCGGAACTGGGCTCTACAAGCCGGTTGATGCAGCGCAGCAAAGTCGATTTGCCGCAACCCGACGTGCCCATCACGACTTTGACCTCTCCCTCGACCACGTCCAGATTGATGCCGTCCAGCACGACTTGCCGGTCGAACTTCTTCACCAGATCGCGAATCTCGATTAATGCCATATCAGCTCCACAGGATTCTTTTCAAGCCTATGCCAACCCGATGCCGGGAACACGATAACGCCGCTCCAGCCATTGCACGCCAATAAGCAGGATGCGGTAAATGGCGAAGTACAAAACGCCTACCGCAAGATAAACCTCGATGCCGCGCAGGGTAGTCGATGCGAGCGTCATGGCTTGCTTGGTGATTTCCGGAATACCCACGGTATAGGCAAACGGTGAGTATTTCAGCACGGTGGTGAACTCGTTCACCATCCCCGGCACGGCAAAACGCAGCATTTGCGGGAATTCGATGTAAGCCAGAATTTGCAGCCGGGTCATGCCCATCGCCTGCGCGGCAAGAATCTCCCCCGCATCGACCGAATCCAATGCACCACGAAAAACTTCGGCAAGATAGGCTCCGGCAATAAGTCCGAGGCTCAACATCATCGCCAGCAGAGGCGGAACCTTTATGCCGATTCCCGGCAAACCGAAATAGACGAGGAAGAGCAGCACCAATACAGGGATGCCGCGAAAGACATAGGTAAAACCGTCGAGCAGAGGTATTACGCCAAACCAGGCAAGCCGGCGCATGCCGGCCGCCACAAGCCCCACCAACAGGCCTGTGGCGCTGCATGCCAGGGTGACCATAACGGTATAACCCACACCCTGCGTTAACAGCACAATAATGTCGAGGAAATTCATGCGCAATGCTGCTGCGGTATTACTTCATCCACTTGTCGACTATGGCCCTGATTCTTTCCGGGCCAAGCTCGGCCAGGTATTTATCGAAATCGTCGCGCCTCGACGAACCCTTGACAAAGGCAAAGCCGAGCTTATCCAGGCCGGTAAAGACATAACTGCTTTCGATGGGCAGCTTCTTCTTGTACAGGAAATCGGCCAAAACCGGTTCTTCGATAAATGCCAGATCGAGGTTGCCGTTCTGTAAATCGGCGGTGACTTCGCTATAGGTCGGGTAGAGCTTCACCTTGCTGAGCGAGTAATGGCCTTTAGGCTCGAGGTCGTTTTTAATCAGGTCGTTATATGCCATGCCACGGGGGTAGCCGATCGAATAATTTTTTAACTGGTCGAGGTTGGCAATTTTGATATTGCGGCTTTTCAAACTCACCAGATGCCAGGAGTTGTCATAGTAAGGCTGCGAAAAATCCATCGCCTCCTTGCGCTTGCCGGTAATCGAAATGCCCGAAAATGCCACATCGGCCTGCCCGCTGGAAACGGCGCCGAGCATACCCTGCCAATCGTAGGCGGTGACGTTAAGGGTGCAGCCCCTGGATTTGCAGTAGCCCTCGAAAATCTCCATGTCGATGCCGGTAATCTTCCCGGCTTCCTCAAAGAGCATGGGGGGAGAAGCGGGAGACACGGCAACTTTGACGGGATTGGCACCCGCTTTACCGGTTGTGCCGGGAGAGTATCCTTCCCTGGAACAACCCAACACGAGCAATCCGGCGGCGCAAAGCAGGCCAGCTAATCGAAGTTTCTTATTCATGAATATCTCATAAAAGTGGATGAAAGAGACGGCGGATTATCCATGGCCTTATAGCATAACTCCAGACCGATTTGACGAAGAATGCCCTTTTCCTTGCCGCTCAAGGTAGGTGCAGAATCCGGTTTGCCGACCCGCATACCGATTTTCCCTCGATGTTTCGGCTCACAAATTCCGTGCCGATCAGAACCCCGATTAGATTTCCCATTGAGCATGGCGGGACGATGCCGCTATAATGCGGGACTCGGGCCTGGTTAAAACCCGCCGGGCAGAAACATGCAACCCAACTATCGCCCGGCCAAACACCCCGCATTTAGCCGGATTCAGGATAATTTGTGATTACAAAAATACTCGTCGCCAACCGCGGTGAAATTGCGGTTCGCATTGTGCGCGCTTGCTCGGAAATGGGCATCAAGTCGGTCGCCATCTATACGGATGCTGACCGTCATGCGCTGCACGTAAAGAAAGCGGATGAAGCCTACCATCTCGGTTCCGAGCCGGTTAACGGCTATCTTAACGCCCATAACATCGTCAATATCGCGGCAACCTCTGGATGCGATGCGCTGCATCCGGGTTATGGCTTTCTTGCGGAAAACCCCGAACTGGCGGCAATTTGCGCGCGTCGCGACATTAAATTCATCGGCCCGAAAGCAAATGTCATTCGCCAGATGGGCGATAAAGTCCAGGCTCGAAAAGCGATGATAGCCGCCGGCATCCCGTGTGTGCCGGGCAGTGACGGCAACCTCGCCGATGTCGAAGAAGCGCGCGTACTGGCAAACAAAATCGGCTATCCGGTAATGCTCAAGGCCACCAATGGCGGCGGCGGACGCGGCATCCGCCGTTGCGACAGCGATAAAGACCTGCTCAGCAACTACGAGCGCGTAATTTCAGAGGCCAACAAGGCCTTTGGCCAGCCGGAAGTGTTCATGGAAAAATGCGTGGTCAACCCGCGTCACATCGAAGTGCAGGTGCTGGGCGACAGTCACGGCAACATGATCCACCTGTTCGAACGCGACTGCTCCATCCAGCGCCGCAACCAGAAACTGATCGAGATTGCCCCGTCGCCGCAGATCACATCCGAACAGCGCGAATACATCGGCGACCTGGCCGTCAAGGCAAGCCGCGCCGTGTGCTATGAAAATGCGGGCACCGTCGAATTCCTGCTCGACCAGGACAACAATTTCTATTTCATGGAAATGAATACCCGCATCCAGGTCGAACACACCGTGACGGAGACCATTACCGGCATCGACATCGTGCAGGAGCAGATCCGCATCGCCGACGGCCTCGAACTGCAATACAAACAGAAAGATGTCGGGTTTCGCGGCTATGCCATGGAGTTCCGCATCAACGCGGAAGACCCCAAAAACGGCTTTTTGCCGAGCTTCGGCAAAATCACCCGCTACTACGCGCCGGGCGGCCCCGGCGTCCGTAGCGACGCCGCGATCTACAGCGGCTATGTAATCCCGCCCTATTTCGACTCGATGTGTTCCAAACTCACCGTCTGGGCGCTCACCTGGGAAGACGTCATTGCGCGCGGTAGCCGGACGCTTAACGATATGGCGATTTATGGCGTAAAAACGACCATTCCGTATTATCTGGAAATATTGAAGCACCCCGACTTCAGGAATGCGAACTTCAATACCGGGTTTGTAGAGTCCCACCCGGAGTTGATCAATTACACCACAAAAATTCCGCCGGAACTGAGAGCGGCCGCCATTTCAGCCGCCATAGCGGCCCATGAAGGTATTTAATCAACTCTACTAGCAAGAATATTATGGCAAAAACCCTTATTTCCGAACTGGTTCTGCGCGATGGCCATCAATCCGTGATCGCAACGCGCATGCGCACCAACGACATGCTGCCCATCTGCCCCAAGCTGGACAGCATCGGCTTCTGGACGCTGGAAGCCTGGGGAGGCGCGACCTTCGACTCCTGCGTGCGCTTCCTGAAAGAAGACCCGTGGGAGCGCCTCAGAAAACTGCGCAAGGCATTGCCGAACAGCCGTCTCCAGATGCTGCTGCGCGGCCAGAACCTGCTCGGCTACCGCCACTATCCCGATGACGTAGTGCGCGCCTTCGTCGCCAAGGCGGCGGGCAACGGCATCGACGTGTTCCGCATCTTCGACGCGATGAACGACCTGCGCAACGTGCAAGTCTCCGTCGAAGCGGTAAAGAAAGCCGGCAAACATGCCGAAGGCTGCATCAGCTATACCACCAGCCCGGTGCATGGCATTCCACAATTCGTCGAACTGGCGTGCGAACTGGAAGCCATGGGCTGCGATACCCTGTGCATCAAGGACATGGCCGGCCTGCTCACGCCTTACGCGACCACCGAACTGGTCAAGGCGCTGCGCGCCGCCGTCAGCCTGCCGATCCACCTGCACAGCCACTCCACCTCCGGCCTGTCGGCCATGAGCTTTCTCAAGGGGGTGGAAGCGGGCGCCACCATCCTGGATACCTGCAATTCCTCCTTCGGCGAAGGCGCCAGCCATTCCTCGACCGAGAGCATCGTTGCCGCGCTACAAGGCACACCTTACGACACCGGCATCGACCTCGCCGCGCTACAGGAAATCACCGCCTATTTTTATGAAGTGCGCCAGAAATACTGGCAGTTCGAAAGCCCCTACACCGGCGTGGACACGCGCGTGCTGGTGAACCAGGTGCCTGGCGGCATGATCTCCAATATGTCCAACCAGCTCAAGGAACTGGGCGCACTCAACCGCATAAACGAAGTGCTCGCCGAAATCCCGCGCGTGCGCGAAGACCTGGGTTACCCGCCGCTGGTAACGCCAACCTCGCAAATCGTCGGCACGCAGGCCGTGATGAACGTGCTAACCGGCGAGCGCTACAAATCGGTCACCAATGAAGTCAAGAACTACCTGCTCGGCCACTACGGCAAGGCGCCCGGCGAAATCAACGGGCAGGTCAAAAAACTTGCCGTCGGCGATGCGGAAACCATAACCTGCCGCCCTGCGGATTTGCTTGAAGACGAGATGAACAAGCTCAAGATCAAGTGCGAAAACTTGGCCAAGAGCGAGGAAGATGTCCTCACGTACGCCATGTTTCCGGATATCGCCATAACCTTCCTGCAAGAGCGCAATGCCAACACGCTCCAGCCCGAGCCATTGCTGCCCAAGGAAGCCGCCACCCCCTCCTCAGAACGCTATGCGCCCAATGAATTCAAGATAACGCTGCACGGCGAAACCTTCCATATCAAGCTCACCGGCAGCGGGCACCACGGCGAAGCCCAGCGCCCGTTCTACGTTTCCGTCGACGGCATTTCGGAGGAAGTCATTGTCGAAACCCTGAACGAAATCGAAGTTTCAAGCAGCAAGGGCAACGGCAGGAAAAAACCCGCCACAACGGCAGCAGACTCGGGGCGTCCGCGCCCATCCCACGAGGGCTGCGTGGCAACCGCCATGCCCGGCACCATTGTCGATGTCAAGGTCAAGGTCGGAGACAAGGTTGATGCGGGTGATGGCGTGCTGGTGATCGAAGCCATGAAGATGGAAAACGAAATCCAGGCCCCTATCGGCGGCTTCGTCATCAGCGTGCATGTCAAGAAAGGCGACAGCGTGGCACCGGACGAAACCTTGGTCGAAATCCAATAAATCTGCGCCCGCCAGCGGCGCGGCGCGCTGCCTGGCCGTTCGTGATGGGCAGGCCGGGTGCCCTGACTCCGCCCCGATGCCCTACCCCGTCGGTGCAGGACATCGCAACGAATAGGCGAATTTCGAAATGAAAATTATCTTCCTGGTTTTTGCCTGCCTCTTGGGAATATCTGCAACGGCTTTTGCGAGCACGCCCGGCGAGGTCGAGATTGGCGGATATCTGCGCGAAGCCACATTGCGCGGGTTTTCCGGGAGCACGAAAAAATTTTCAGACTTCAAGGGAAAACCCCTGATTATCAATGTCTGGGCCAGTTGGTGCGGCCCATGCCGCGCTGAAATGGGTTCGCTGAACCGGCTTGCCCGCCGCTACGGTGGAAAACAATTCAATGTGATCGGAATTTCAACAGACGACAATGGCAGCGCGGCAGCGGCGTTCATCAGGAAATCCGGGGTTACGTTCGAAAATTTTCTCGACAGCAAACTGTTCCTGGAAAACATGCTGGGCGCCGATACGATTCCCTTGACCGTTCTGGTCGATGCAAATGGCCGGGTGCTCGAAAAAGTTCGCGGATCCTACGAATGGGACAGCCCGGAAATTATTGCAGCGATAGGTGATGTCTTCAAAATAAAGTTGCCGCATTGAGCCGGCAGCACGTTAGTGCTCTTACCGATCAAATGATGTCAAAACATGACAAGAGTTTTGCATTTATCTGGCATTGGCAAGGGTTTGAACGAAGGTGAGCCTTGCGGGGTTTGTAGCCCGGATGCAGCGATAGCGGAATCCGGGGGCATCATACCCGTTCCCGGATTTCACTGCGTTTCATCCGGGCTACCCGTTTGGTTCCGGCTTGTCCGGCTTAGGTTCATTCCTTGCGCGCCTTCGTCCCGCCGGAATAATTGCGCCGGTTGATGGCGTAGTCCGTGACCTCGCCCCGGAAGGGCAACAGCAGCATACCGGGCAGGCGCGCCACTTCGCGCGGGTCGCGATGGTCGCGGATACCGATGGTCATGCCCACATGCCCGGCGCGCGGCTGATCGCGGTAGGTGCCGAACAGGCGATCCCACCACGGCAGATTGAAACCGAAGTTGGAGTTGGCCTCGTCGTCTTCGATGGAGTGGTGTACCCGGTGCATGTCCGGCGTAACCACGAACCAGCGCAACACCCGGTCCAGACCCGCCGGCAGGTGCAGGTTGCCGTGATTGAACATGGAAGTGGCGTTGAGCAGCACCTCGAAGATCACCACACCCGCCACCGGCAACCCGAACACGGCGATGGCGGCGAACTTGATCAGCATGGACAGAATGATCTCGATGGGATGGAAGCGCGCCCCGGTGGTCACGTCGTAATCTGGATCGGCGTGGTGTACCCGGTGTACGCGCCACAGAGCCGGCACGGCATGGAAAATGACATGCTGCAACCAGATGACGAAATCCAGCGCGATCACCGCCAGCGGCACGGCGATCACGAAAGGCACCTGAAAATGGTTGAGCAGCCCCCAGCCGTTCGCCGCGCAAAACGCCGCAACACCCGCCCCGGCCAGCGGGAAGAGCAGCCGCAACAGCACAGTGTCGAGGGCGACGATGCCGAGGTTGGCCGCCCAGCGCAGCGCCTTGGACACGGTCAACGCGCGCCGGGGAGCCGCAAGCTCCCACAGGCCGATCACGGCCAATACGCCAAAAAACGAAGCGAGCCGGATGGCCTGTTCATAGTCCAGCACGAACTGCTCGAAACTCATGGAACCTCCTCAACCGGGTCAGGTTATGCCGGATATTAGCAGCAGCTCTTCCCCTATTGTCCGCAGCCCGTCATGCGGCCAGGCGAATACTCGCGGCTTGCGGCATTCCATCATGCGCGTCGGCTCAGCCGCGCTTCCAGGCATGGTAGCGTTCCAGCCAGACCAGCACGTTCTGTGGCGCGTGGGCGCGCTTCCATTCCCCGGCTACGTATTTGTTCGCCTCCGCCAGCGTCGGGTAGATGTGGATAGTGCCGAGTATCTTGTTCAGCCCCAGCCCGTGCTTCATCGCCAGCACGAACTCCGCCAGCAGGTCGCCCGCATGTTCGCCGACGATGGTCACGCCGAGTATCCTGTCTTTGCCCGGCACGGTCAGCACCTTGACGAAGCCGTGCGCGCTGCCGTCGGCGATGGCGCGGTCGAGGTCTTCGATGCCGTATCTCGTCACTTCATGGGCGATGCCCTGCTCGCGCGCTTCCTGCTCGTTGAGGCCGACGCGCGCCACTTCCGGGTCGATGAAGGTGGACCAGGGGATGACGGAATAGTCCGCCTTGAAGCGTTTGAAGTCACCGAACAGCGCGTTCACCGCCGCATACCAGGCCTGATGCGAGGCGGTGTGGGTGAACTGGTACGGCCCGGCCACATCGCCTGCGGCATAGATGTTCGGGTACAGCGTCTCCAGATATTCGTTGGTGGTGACGGTGCGCTGGGTCGGGATGCCCAGCTCCTCCAGCCCGAAGCCTTTCAGCCGCGCGCTGCGACCGACTGCCGCAATCAGCGCGTCGAACTCGATGCGGCGGGTCTGGCCGTCATGCTCGACCACGATGTATTTGCGCTCGCCCTCTTTTTCGCAGCGCACCGCCTTGTGGCCGGTCAACATTTCCACGCCGTCGGCGGCGAGCGCGGCGCGCGCCAGTTCCGAGACCTCTTCGTCTTCGCGGATCATGATGCGCGGTGCCATCTCGATCTGGATCACGCCCGAACCGAGCCGTGCAAAACTCTGCGCCAGCTCGCAGCCGATCGGGCCGCCGCCCAGCACCACCAGCCGTTTGGGCGCTTCATCCAGTTTGGCGAATTCCTCCCACAGGGTATCGCTGGTGACGTAGCCGACCTCCTCCAGCCCTGGCAGCGGCGGCACGAACGGACGCGCGCCGGTGGCGATGACGATGCTGCGCGTGGTGCGCGTCTGCGTCGTGCCGTCGGCAAGCTTGATTTCGACCGTCCACGGATCGGCGATGCGCGCATGGCCTTGCAGCACCTCCACGCCCAGCCCGGTGTAGCGCTCCACGCTGTCATGCGGCGCGACCGTGCGGATCACTTCCTGCACGCGCGCCATCACTTTGCGGAAACTGAAATCGGGCGGGTTTGAGTTCAGCCAGTAGCGCTCGCCGTGGCGCATCTGGTGCGCCAGCTTCGCGCTCCGGATCAGCGCCTTGCTCGGCACGCAACCATAGTTGAGGCAATCCCCGCCCATTTTGTGCGCCTCGACCAGGGTGACTTTGGCTTTCACCGCCGCCGCGATATAGGCCGCCACCAGCCCCGCCGCGCCGCCGCCGATCACGATCAGGTTGCGCTCGAAGCGTACCGGGCGCCGCCATCTGTCATACGCGCGGCGGCGTTGCAGCCACTGTGTGAACCGATTGGCCATCATGGTGCTCCCGGCAAAGCGAAAGAAATCGGCAAAGGGGATGCCGGACAGGTTTTGCCATTGCGCGAGTTGCCTGTCCGTGTTCGTCGAGCGGGCCGGTCAGCGGGACTTTTAGGGCGTACCCCACAAGGCCTTGATCCGCGCATCGCGCCCGCAATTGTAGCGATAGTATTGGTAGCGGACCGGGTTTTTCTTGTAATAATCCTGGTGATACTCCTCGGCGGGGTAGAACACCCCGGCCGCTTCGACCTCGGTGTGGATGCTGGCGAAGCGGCCGCTTTCTTCCAGAACCGCCTTGCTGGCGCGCGCCAGCTTCTGTTCCGCTTCGTTCTGGAAATAGATTCCGCTGCGGTACTGCGAGCCGACGTCGCAGAATTGCCGGTCGCGCACCGTCGGGTCGATATGCCGCCAGAAATAGTCGAGCAATTTTTCGTAGCCGACCTGTTGCGGATCGTAAGATACGCGCACCGCTTCCGTATGTCCGGTGCCGCCTTTGCTCACTTGGTCATAGGTCGGATTGTGCAGGGTTCCGCCGGTGTAACCCGACTCGACTGCGATCACGCCGGGCAGCTTTTCAAAATCCGCCTCGATGCACCAGAAACAGCCGCCGGCAAAGATCGCCGTGGCGGTTTTCGTTGCGGCGCCGACCGTCGCCGCACACAGCAGCAGCGCGCACCCAGCCAGCATCCCTGCCTGCAATCGCTTCATGTGCGCAGCTCCGGCAAGGGCGTTCCCTGAGGCACGAATTCCAGCGCCAGCCCGTTGTTGCAATAGCGCAAACCGGTCGGCTGCGGGCCATCCTTGAATACATGTCCCTGATGGCCGCCGCAGCGGGCGCAGTGATATTCGGTGCGCGGCCACACCAGCTTGAAATCGGTCTTGGTCGCGACGGCATCCGCGAGCGGTTGCCAGAAACTCGGCCAGCCCGTGCCGCTGTCGTATTTGTGCGCCGAGGAAAACAAAGGCAGGAAACAGGCGGCGCAGACGAACGTGCCGTTGCGTTTTTCATCATCGAGCGGGCTGCTGTGGGCGGGCTCGGTGCCTTCCTCAAACAGAATCTCGTAGCGCGCGCTGGGCAAAAGCGCGCGCCATTCGGAGCGGCTTTTGATCAGGGGGGTCATGCCTTGCGCTCCCCGTGCAAAGACAGGCATGAGAAGCAGCAATGACATACCTGTCAAACGATTCAGAAATGTGCGGCGTTCCATGATTGCCCTCCTTCTTGCACAGACAATACCGGTTTACCGGCTACCCGCAAGCAGGCACTCGCGACTTGCCGCCCCGCTCAGGCCGATATGTCCAGCAGCGAGCCCAATGCCTCATTGCTGGCCTCGAATACACGCAAATTGGCGAAAAAGCTGTTTTTTGCCTGCAATAGCTGAACCATATCGGTCTCCAGATTGGATCCAGCACTGAACGTGGTGCCGACCACAGCGCGGGTGCCGCCCTCGGCCAGCGCACTTTGCTTCACTTCCTGGCGATGGAATCCGGCAGTGTTGAGATTGGCGATGTTGTGCGCCGCTGCCTGCAGCCTGGTCTGCGCAACGTTCATGCCGTAGATAGAAATAGAAGAAATGGTGTTCATGGTTGAATATGTTTCGGCATGGACGGATATCGGGTCAGACCGGCGGCGCGGCAACAAGTTTACACAAATTTATTGGCCTCTGTTCCCAGCACAAACATTATCAGCCTTCTGCAACAGATAATATAGGCAGGAATACCTATGTATTTGCATCGTTCCCATGCTCCGCGTGGTAACGAGAAGAAAAGTAGAAATACCGGCATAGATGTTTGTCTGGCATGGAGCAAATCCGGATCGGGTGTCCGGCACCAGAAACCTTGCAAATGCGGCATTGGGGACGGGTGTGACAAGCCGCCGAATATGCATATTGCCGCCCCTCGGACACAGCTTGCCGGTCAAAAATGTGCCGGGTGCATGTGATAATATTCGGGCCGACGACGCTCACCCTTTATCGAGATTCTCCAGCATGAATAACCTCATCCACCCATCCGGCGTGCTCTATGCGGGCAGCAGGCCATTTCCGCATCTTGCCGCCTGCGAACACTTTGCCGGCAGCGAAAAGATGCTGAACAAGGCGATCCAAATTCAAGCCGAATTATCGGTCGAAGGGCGGCCGGTTTTCGACATCACCGCCGACTGCGAAGACGGTGCGCCCGCAGGCCGGGAACGCGAACATGCGGAGATGATCGCCGGGCTTATTCTGTCCGGCGCAAACCGCTTCGGCCGCATCGGTGCGCGCATCCATGATGTCAGGCACCCGGCCTGGCGCAACGAACTGGAAACCCTCGTCGGCGGGGCCGGACAGCGCGTGGCCTATATCGTGCTGCCCAAACCGGAGAGTGCAGAAGATGTCGTGACGCAGATCGCCGCGCTCGACGAGTTGCGAGGCCGCCACGGCATCGCCCGCGAGATACCCGTGCATGTGCTGATCGAGACGCCCGGCGCGCTGCACGACGTGTGGCAGATCGCCCGCCTGCCTCATATCGAGGTTCTCGATTTCGGTCTGATGGATTTCGTTTCCGCATATCATGGCGCGGTTCCCGCCGCCGCGATGCGCTCGCCCGGCCAGTTCGGCCATGCGCTGGTGGTGCGCGCCAAATGCGAAATCGCCGCCGCCGCGCTGGGCAATGGTGTCGTACCCAGCCATAACGTCACCACCGAAATACGCGATGCCAACGTGGTGCGCGAAGACGCGAGGCGCGCCCGCCAGGAGCTCGGCTTCCTGCGCATGTGGAGCATCCATCCGAACCAGATCATGCCCATCGTCGAAGCCATGCGCCCGGATTTCGCCGAAGTCGGCGAAGCCGCAGCCTTATTGGCTGCCGCCCAGGATGCTGCCTGGGGGCCGATCCAGCATGAAGGCAAACTGCACGACCGCGCCTCCTACCGCTACTACTGGGAGCTTCTACAACGCGCGCAGGCGACGGGAATGCCCATCCCGGAAGATGCTCACCGACGTTTTTTTACCTGAGCAAAATCATTGCTTGGCATGTTCCGCGCCGCGCGCGAATATCTCTTCCAGAGTCAGGTCGGTGTTTTGTTCGAGTTGCCCGGCGCACCCGGCAAGCCATTGCTGCAACGGCTCGTCGCCTCGCGCAACGGATGACGCGCTGCAATCCAGCACGAACAGGCGCAACAGTTCCGGGGCGCGAATATGGCTCGCGTCCCGCATCAATAACCAGCCCTGCCCTTCCGCCTTGCGCACCATATCGGCGCTAGCCAGCTTCTCGAGGATGTTTTCCAGCACGTCATAGCCGAGATGCAGCGATGCGGATAACTCATGGAATGTGCTCACCCTGCCCCGCTGCAAGCCCTGCGCCATGATTTGCAGCACGCGCAGCGCATTCAGCAACTGGGCGGCCGGCGACAAGTGCTGCGTTACAGGCGCGCGCCAATGCGACAAGGATGCCGCTATCACCGCACCGACCAGGGTGGTCAGCCAGGACAAATAAATCCACATCAGAAAAATCGGCAAGCTGGCGAATGCGCCGTACACCAGTTTGTAGGTCGGAAAATGGCTGATGTAATAGCCGAACATCTGGTTCATGGACTCGAATATCAACGCTGCCACAATTGCGCCGATCAGCGCGTGCTTGCGCGGCACATGGCGGTTTGGCACCAGCCTGAACAGCATGGCGAACGCCAGCGTGGTGAACAGCACCGGCAACACCTTCAGGGCTTCCACGCCGAACACCGGAATGTGTTTTGCATAGCCCATCGACAATCCGACCAGCCACGAGGTCAGCGACAGGCTCGCCCCGATGAGCAACGGCGCGAGCGTGAGCACCGCCCAGTAAATGACCAGCCGCTTGAGCAATGGCCGCGGGCGTGTCACCCTCCAGATGGTATTGAATGCATGATCGATGGTCAGCATCATCAGCATGGCCGTCACCGCAAGAAATACGATACCGACCGCGGTCAGGCGCATCGCGCTTTCGGTAAACTGCCGCATATATTGCGTGATGATTTTTCCGGCCATATCCGGCATCAGGTTGCTGAGCAAATATATCTTGATCTGGGCGGAAAAATTCTCGAATACCGGAAACGCCGAAAACATCGTCAGGGCGATGGTGATCAGGGGCACCAGCGACAGCAGCGTGGTAAAGGTCAGGCTCGCCGCAATCTGCATGCAGCGATCCTGATGGAAGCGCGCCGCGACAAAGCGCGCGAAGTTCAAGAAATCCAGCCAGTCTTTTTGTATGGCCAAGCGTTTCCCCATGACAGGCGCCAGTCGCAGGCTCACAACTGCGGGTGGGCGCGCTCCGGCTTGCCGTGCAGCTTGTTGAGCGCGTTCAGGTAGGCCTTGGCGGAAGCCACCACGATGTCGGTGTCCGCGCCCTGCCCGTTGACGATGCGCCCGCCCTTGGCCAGACGCACCGTCACCTCGCCCTGCGCATCGGTGCCGCTGGTGATGTTGTTCACCGAGTAGAGCAGCAGCTCGGTGCCGCTGTGAGCGATTTTCTCGATGGCCTGAAAGGTCGCATCCACCGGCCCGCCGCCCTGCGCCTCGGCCTCGTGCAGCGCGCCGTCGATGCCGAGCGCCACCTTGGCCGCCGGCAATATCCCGGTCTCGCTGTGGGCGCGCATGGAAACCAGGCGGTAATGTTCATCGACATGCATCACCGCCTCGTCGCTGACCAGCGCCTGCAAGTCCTCATCGAAAATCTCGTGCTTGCGGTCCGCCAGCTCCTTGAAACGCTGGAACACGGCATTGAATGCCTCATCCGACTCGAATTCGATGTTCAGTTCGGCGAAACGCTGGCGCAAGGCGTTGCGCCCCGAGAGCTTGCCCAGCGTCAGCCGGTTGGCATTCCAGCCGACATCCTCGGCGCGCATGATCTCGTAGGTTTCGCGGTGCTTGAGCACGCCGTCCTGGTGGATGCCGGATTCGTGCGCGAAGGCGTTCGCGCCGACGATCGCCTTGTTCGGCTGCACCGGATAGCCGGTGATGCCGGAAACCAGCTTGGAAGTCGGCACGATCTGCGTGGTGTCGATGCGCGTGTCGAGGTCAAAGATATCGCGGCGCGTCCTGACCGCCATCACGACCTCTTCCAGCGAAGCGTTGCCGGCGCGTTCGCCGAGGCCGTTGATGGTGCACTCCACCTGGCGCGCGCCGTTCATCACCGCCGACAGGGAATTCGCCACCGCAAGCCCGAGATCGTTGTGGCAATGCGTGGACCAGATCACCTTGTCCGAATCCGGCACGCGCTCGATCAATTGCTTGATGCGCTCGCCCCACGCGGCGGGAATCGAATAACCCACGGTATCCGGCACGTTCATGGTTTTCGCTCCGGCGCGGATCACCGCATCGAACACGCGTACCAGAAAATCCATCTCCGAGCGCACCGCATCCTCGGCGGAAAATTCCACATCGTCGGTATATTCCAGCGCCCACTTCACCGCCTGCACCGCGCGCTCGACCACCTGATCCTCGTTCATGCGCAGCTTGTGCTGCATGTGGATCGGGCTGGTGGCGATGAAAGTATGGATACGCCCCGATTTCGCCGTGCGGATCGCTTCCCCGGCGCGGCGCACGTCGTTCTCGGAAGCGCGCGCCAGCGAACACACGGTGGAGTTCTTCACGGCTTCGGCGACCGCCTTCACCGCCTCGAAATCACCGGGGCTCGCGGCGGCGAATCCCGCCTCGATCACGTCCACGCCGAGCTTTTCCAGCTGGCGCGCAATGCGCAGCTTTTCTTCCCTGGTCATAGCCGCGCCGGGGCTCTGCTCGCCGTCGCGCAAGGTAGTGTCGAAAATAATCAATTTGTCTGTCATTTTAATTGGCATTTTATTTGTCATGGCAAAACTCCAATACGAATAGGTTGAACCTGCTTAACCGCTATACGGTCAGCGCGCTTGCTTCAAATGTGTGGTGTGTGGTTAGCGCGCGCCGCGCAGCAGCAGCGCGGCCAAGAGGCTGAACGTGGAGTGGAGTATTGCGATGTGCGTAGAGAAATGCATGGAACGGATATTACCAGTTTTATCGCATCAGGCAATGGGCTGTTGCTTTTTGCGCAGGCGCAACGCCCACAGCACATAGCCGGACAGGGCATAACACAGGAACAACCCGAACAATACGCCGGGCGGATAGCTGGAAATCAGGATGAAAAACAGGGCTATCAGGAAGATCATGATGAAAGGCACACTTTTGCGCATGTTCAGGTCCTTGAAGCTGTAGAACGGCAGGTTGCTGACCATGCTCAAACCGGCGAACACCGTCAGCGCGGCGGCATACCAACTCAACTGGCTCCCCTTGAAGCCGTAATCCAGCATCACCCAGACGAACCCAGCCACCAGCGCGGCGGCTGCTGGGCTGGGCAAGCCCTGGAAATAGCGCTTGTCGACCACGCCGATGTTGGTGTTGAAGCGCGCCAGACGCAACGCGGTGGCGGCGCAGTAGATGAACGCGGCGAACCAGCCCCATTTGCCCAGCCCTTTCAATGCCCACTCGTACATGACCAGCGCGGGTGCGACGCCGAACGAAACCATGTCGGACAGGCTGTCGTATTCCGCGCCGAATTCGCTTTGCGTATGCGTCAGGCGCGCCACGCGCCCGTCCAGCCCGTCCAGCACCATAGCGATGAAGATCGCGACCGCCGCAAATTCGAAGCGCAAATTCATCGCCTGCACGATCGCGTAAAAGCCGGCAAAAAGCGCGCCGGTGGTGAACAGGTTGGGCAGCAGGTAAATGCCGCGCCTGCGCAGGTTCATCGGCTTGCGGGTATCGAATTCGTCCATGCGGTCAGATTAACCGTTTTGCGGGAGAATTGCCAAGATAGTGCTAGTTGCCGACACCTTATCGCCGATACTCACCTTCACGGTGGCATCCAGCGGCAGGTACACGTCCACGCGCGAACCGAAGCGGATGAAGCCGTAGCGCTGGCCGTGCGCCAACTGGTCGCCTGCCTTGACGTAGCACAGGATGCGCCGCGCGATCAGCCCGGCCACCTGCACGAAGGTCACAGTCTGCCCATCTGCGGTCTTCAGCACCACCGCATTGCGCTCGTTTTCCGCCGAAGCCTTGTCGAGATCGGCATTGACGAACTTGCCGGGGAAATACTGCACTTTTTCCACCGTGCCGTCAGTCGGGCTGCGGTTGGAATGCACGTTGAACACGTTCATGAACACGCTGACCAAAACCGCTTCGCGTCCGGCATAAACATCCTGCGCGCGTTCGACCTTGATGACGCGCCCATCGCAAGCCGAAAGCACCGCACCTGCCTCCTGCGGGATTTCGCGTGGGGGATCGCGGAAGAACTGCAACACGAACACGAAGATGATCCACAGCGGAATCGACCATGTGACGCACCAGGCGGATGCGGCGAGCGCCAGAACCAGCGAAATCGCCAGAAACGGCCAACCCTCGCGGGCGATGATGGGGTGGGGGTAATTTCTCATATGGAGAAGGGAGAAGAGGGAAGGGAGAAGGGGGGGTTGGCTTCTACCCTTCCCTCTTCCCCCTTCACCCTTCCCGCTTTAGTTTTTAGACTGATCCACCAGCTTGTTCTTGCCGATCCACGGCATCATGGAACGCAACTGTCCGCCCACCACTTCGATCGGATGCTCCGCGTTCAAACGGCGGCGCGCGGTCATTTCCGGATAGTTGGTACGGCCTTCCAGGATGAACTGCTTGGCGTAGGAACCGTTCTGGATATTCTTCAGGCATTCCTTCATCGCGGCGCGCGCCTGATCGGCGATCACGCGATGGCCGGTGACATATTCGCCGTATTCCGCGTTGTTGGAGATCGAGTAGTTCATGTTGGCGATGCCGCCCTCGTACATCAGGTCAACGATCAATTTCAGTTCGTGCAGGCACTCGAAATAAGCCATTTCCGGCGCATAGCCCGCTTCGGTCAGCGTCTCAAAACCGGCCTTGACCAGTTCCACCGCGCCGCCGCACAGCACGGCCTGTTCGCCGAACAGATCGGTCTCGGTTTCTTCGCGGAAGTTGGTCTCGATCACGCCGCCCTTGGTGCCGCCGTTCGCCGCCGCATAGGACAGCGCGATATCCTTGGCCTTGCCGGTCTTGTCCTGGTACACCGCGATCAGCGTCGGCACGCCGCCGCCCTTGAGGTATTCGGAGCGTACGGTATGGCCGGGGCCCTTTGGCGCGATCATGATCACATCCACATCGGCGCGCGGCACGACCTGGTTGTAGTGCACATTGAAGCCATGCGCGAACGCCAGCGCCGCGCCCGCCTTGATGTTTGGCGCAACTTCTTTGTTATAAACATCGGGAATATTTTCGTCCGGCAACAGCATCATCACCACATCGGCATCCTTCACCGCAGCGGCGATTTCCGCCACTTGCAAACCGGCACCTTCAGCCTTCTTCCAGGACGAGCCGTTCTTGCGCAGCGCGACGGTCACATTGACACCGGAATCGCGCAGATTTTGCGCATGGGCATGGCCCTGCGAACCGTAGCCGATGATGGTGATTTTCCTGCCCTTGATCAGTGAAAGGTCTGCGTCTTTGTCGTAATAAACTTTCATGTTGCCCTCTTTGTAAAAAATTAGTCGTTAGTCGGTAGGGTGGGCACGTTCTTTGTGCCCACGCGGAAAAACGGTGGGCGCAGGAATCGTGCCCACCCTACAATTTTAAAATCCGCTCGCCGCGCCCGATGCCCGAAGCGCCGGTGCGCACCGTTTCCAGAATCAGGTCGCGGCCTATCTTCTCCAGGAAATCGTCCAACTCGGCGCATGATCCGGTCAGTTCGATGGTGTAGATATGTTCGGTCACATCGATAATGCGCCCGTGGGAATTATCCGCCACGCGTTTCAATTCTTCACGCGCTGCGCCCTCGGCGCGCACCTTGACCAGCATCAGCTCGCGTTCGAGATGCTCGCCCTCGCTCAGATCGATCAGCGCCGCGACATCCACCAGCTTGTTGAGCTGCTTGCTGATCTGTTCGATAACCGCATCCGAACCGCTGGTGACGATGGTCATGCGCGACAGGGTCGGATCTTCGGTCGGCGCAACCGACAGCGATTCGATGTTATAGCCGCGCGCCGAAAACAGGCCCGCCACGCGCGACAATGCGCCCGCCTCGTTTTCCATCAGCAGGGAGATGATATGTCTCATCAAAGCTCCTCCGCCAGGATGATTTCCGACAAGCCGCGCCCGCCTGGAACCATCGGGTAGACGTTTTCCGTCGGGTCGGTGCGGAAGTCCATGAACACCAGATCATCCTTGCGCGCAAACGCTTCCTTCAATGCCGGTTCGACATCCGCAGGTTTCTCGATACGCACCCCGACATGCCCATAGGCCTCGGCCAGCTTGACGAAATCCGGCAGCGCGTTCATGTAGGTCTCGGAATAGCGGTTGCCGTGGAAGAACTCCTGCCACTGCCGCACCATGCCCAGATAGCCGTTGTTGAGCGCGACAATCTTGATCGGCAGATGGAATTGCTTGCAGGTAGACAGCTCCTGGATGTTCATCTGGATGCTACCCTCGCCCGTTATGCAGGCAACGGTTGCGCCGGGGTTAACCATCTGCACCCCCATCGCCGCCGGCAGACCGAAACCCATCGTGCCCAGCCCGCCGGAAGTGATCCAGCGGCGCGGCTTGTCGAACCTGTAATACTGCGCTGCCCACATCTGGTGCTGGCCTACGTCGGTCGTAATGAACGCATCGCCGCCGGTGATCTCGTGCAGCTTCTCGATCACGTATTGCGGCTTGATGATTTCGGTGGAATTCTTGTAGCACAGCCCGCCGCCTGCGGCGCGCCAATCCTCCACCTGCTTCCACCATGCGCCCATGGCCGCCGCGTCGGGCGTCTGTTTGCCGCCGCGCAGCACGCCCAACAGTTCGTCGAGCACCAGCTTCACATCGCCGACGATGGGCAAATCCACCTTGACGCGCTTGGCGATCGAGGACGGATCGATGTCGATATGGATGATGTTGCGCGGCACCTCGGCAAAATGCGCGACGTTGCCGATCACGCGATCGTCGAAGCGCGCGCCGACCGCCAGCAGCACGTCGCAGTGCTGCATCGCCATGTTCGCCTCGTAGGTGCCGTGCATTCCGAGCATCCCGACAAACAGCCTGTCGCTGGCCGGGAAGCCGCCCAGCCCCATCAGTGTATTGGTGCAAGGAAAGTTCAGCAGACGCGCCAGATCGGCCAATTGCGCGGCAGCATCGGACAGCACCACGCCGCCACCCGCATAGATCATCGGCCGTTTGGCCTCCAGCAGCATCTGCGCGGCGCGCCTGATCTGCGCGCTGTCGCCCTTGCCCGCCGGATGGTAGGAACGGATCGTCACGCTGGCCGGATATTCGAAGTTGGTTTTATGGTTGGACACGTCCTTGGGAATGTCCACCAGCACCGGGCCGGGACGCCCCGTCTTGGCGAGGTAGAACGCCTTCTTGATGGTCGCGGCGATGTCCTTCACGTCCTTGACCAGGAAATTGTGCTTCACGCACGGGCGGGTAATACCCACCGCATCGACTTCCTGGAACGCATCCTCGCCGATTGCGCCGGTCGGAACCTGGCCGCTGATAACCACCATCGGCGTGGAATCCATGTAGGCGGTGGCGATGCCGGTCACCGCATTGGTCAGCCCCGGCCCGGAAGTGACGAGCGCCACGCCCACCTTGTCGGAAGAGCGCGCATAGCCATCGGCCGCGTGCACCGCAGCCTGCTCGTGGCGCACCAGCACATGCTTGACCTTGTCCTGCTTGAACAGCTCGTCATAAATGAACAATACCGCCCCGCCGGGATAGCCAAACACATATTCAACCTGTTCCTCCTGCAAACAGCGGATCAGTATCTCCGCGCCGGTCAACTCCATCGCAAACACCTTAGTTTTAAGCCAAAAAGAACCACGTAAGATAAAGGTTGGCGGCGGTTTGGTCAACCGACAACCAACGGGTTGCCGTTTTTTTCGGTTTCCGTTGCCATAAAACGCCGCACATCGCGGCGCTGCACGGCGACGGCAGATTCATCGGCTGTACAGCCACGGTCAGCTCCGTGCGGGCGCAATGCCCGTTGGCTGTTGCGCCCCCTCGCTCCGGAATCGTGCAGTAGATTTATGTCGCAATGTATATAATCCGTCCAAGCCCTAATGAATGGAGATCGCAGATGAACAGGCAAGAGGTTGAATTGTTGAGCAAGGAAATCGAGCTGCTGATGGCAGAACGCGCACGTTTGCTCAAGGTGGTTGGCGCGGCCGCCGTGCTGGTGGCGAACACCGATGTCGGTGCTTTGCCCGAAGGCGCGGTGCATGCGGCCGAGATGCTGTCGGAAACGCTGAATGCCCTGCCGGAAGAGACGTTGAAGGACGCGCTGGAATCGGTGCTGGCCGTGACCGAATAGAACGCGAATGAAGAAGCGCGCAGGGTTGATCCTTACCGGCGGCGGCGCGCGGGCCGCTTATCAGGTCGGCGTGCTCAAGGCGATCGCCGAATTCCTGCCGCGCCGCGCGCATAACCCTTTCCCGGTGATTTGCGGAACCTCGGCAGGGGCGCTCAATGCCGCAGCGCTTGCAATCAATGCGCGAAGTTTCCGCAAGGGCGTGAGCTACCTCGATACCGTCTGGAAGAATTTCCGCGCCAGCCAGGTCTACCGCACCGATGTTGTCGGCGTGTTTAACAACACCGTGCTGTGGCTGACCGGGCTGATACTGAGCGGCCTGGGCATCAACAAGCTCAAACGCATAGCGCTGCTGGACAATTCCCCGCTGATCGATTTTCTCGAACAGGTGCTCCCTTGCGAAAAAATCCAGGACAGCATCGATGCCGGGCTGGTACATGCGCTGAGCGTCACCGCGTCCGGCTACAGTTCCGGGCAATCGGTCACGTTTTACCAGGGTGCGGAGCAATTGGCCTCGTGGCGGCGCACGCGGCGTATCGGTATCCCGGCGCGGATCGAAATCAGGCATTTGCTGGCCTCGTCAGCGCTGCCTTTCATTTTTCCGGCGGCATTGGTTAACCGCGAATATTTCGGCGACGGTTCGATGCGCCAGATCGCCCCGATCAGTTCGGCGCTGCATCTGGGTGCGACACACATCCTGGTCATCGGCGTCACGTCGAACGGCTACGTCAACCAGTCGCAGCGCGCCGACATGAACGAATACCCGTCGCTGGCGCATATTGCCGGACATGCGTTGAACAGTATTTTTCTCGACAGCATGGAAGTCGACCTGGAGCGGGTGCAGCGCATCAACGAACTCGCGGCCATGCTGCCCGAACAGGCCTGCATACAGGCCGACATAAAACATGTCGACGTGCTGGTGATTTCTCCCAGCCAGCCGATCGAAAAGATTGCCGAGCGTTACGCCTCGGAACTGCCCTGGACGATACGCCTGCTGTTGCGCATGGTTGGCGCAATGCCGCGCGGCGGCGGCATTCTGCTGAGCTATTTGCTGTCCGAAGGAAAATTTTGCAGCGAATTGATCGATCTCGGTTATCGGGACGCGCAGAAGCGGCGCGACGAAATCCTGCGTTTTCTCGACACGGAATCGCGCCCGGATGACGGGATGCCGCGATGACGAAAGATACTATTCAGGCGCGCACCTGGCAGTTGCTGAATATCCTTGCGGACGGCGAATTTCATTCCGGCGAGGTGCTGGCGGAACGGCTTGGCGTATCGCGCGCCAGCGTGTTCAACGCGCTGGCCGATGTTGCGCAGCATGGCGTGGAACTGCAACGCATACGCGGCCGCGGCTACCGCCTGGCGCGCCCGTGGCAGCGGCTGGAACGCGAAGAAGTGCTGCGCTGGCTGGGCGAGGCTGCCGGACAGTTCGATATCGGCATACTGTCGCAGGCCGCTTCCAGCAATACCCTGCTGCTGCAACGCGCCGGGCCGCTCGCCGCGAACGGCGGCGCGCCGAGCGGCAGCGTGCTGGCGGTGGAATTACAGACCGCCGGGCGCGGGCGGATGGGACGGGCATGGCGCTCCGGCCTGGGCTGCACGCTGACGTTCTCCCTGCTGTGGCGCTTCGATTGCGGGCTGAATGCGCTGTCCGGCCTGAGCCTCGCGGTGGGCGTGGCGATTGCCCGCGCACTGGACGGGCTGGGCGCGCGGGAAGTGCGCCTGAAATGGCCGAACGACATCCTGGCCGGCCAAAGCAAACCGGGCAAATGGGCCAAGCTGGGCGGTGTGCTGATCGAGGCGCAGGGCGATATGCTCGGGCCGAGCGCGGTGGTGATCGGCATCGGGCTGAATTGCTCGCTGCCGGATCATCTCGCCGAGCGGATCGACCAGCCCGCCGGCGCGCTCGATGAAATATGCCGTGACATGCCCACGCGCAACCGGCTGCTGGCCGCCGTGCTGCGGGAACTGGCCGATGCGCTGCGGCAATTTGCACAGGGCGGCTTTGCCGCGTTCGGCGGCGAGTGGGAGCGCTACCATATCCACCAGGATCAGCCGGTTCAATTGCGCATGGCGGACGGTTCGGTCGCGACCGGGATCGCGCGCGGCGTCGGCGCAAACGGCGAATTACGCCTGGAAACCGCGCAGGGGATGCGACAGTTCAATTCCGGCGAAGTGGGGGGATTGCGATGAAATTGCTGATCGATGCGGGCAACACACGCATCAAGTGGGCGCTTGCGCACGGAAGCAGCTGGTTGCACAACGGCGCCCTGCCGGTCGGACAGTGTGGAGAGTTGCCGCACCAGTTCGCCGGGTTGCGGGGCATACGCCAAGTCTGGGTGAGCAATGTCGCTGGAGAAGAAATTGAACAGCACATCCGCGATGCCTGCGCCGAATTTCCGGCCCCCCATTTTGTCGTCGCGCAACAGGCACAGTGCGGCGTGCGCAACAACTATTCCAGCCCCGCGCAACTGGGCAGCGACCGCTGGGCGGCTCTAATCGCGGCCTGGCATCTGGTGCGCGGCCCGTGCCTGGTGGTGAACAGCGGCACGGCCACCACGATCGACGCCATGTCGGCCAAGGGAGAATTTATCGGCGGGCTGATTTTGCCCGGAGTGGAACTGATGCAGCGCAGCCTGCTCGACGCGACGGCCCGGTTGCAGGCGGCAACGCAAGCGAAACAGGGTCAAGGGGAATATGCGCCGTTCCCGCTGAACACCGCCGATGCGCTCTACAGCGGCGCGCTGCAAGCCAGTTGCGGCGCGATCGAACGGCAGCATGCTCTGCTCGGCGAAGCCTGTCCCGATGAAACTGCCGACCATTCGGCCAGGCTATCCGAAAACGCCAGCCCGGCCGCCGGTTGCGATCCTGGCCGGAGGGACGCTGCCCCGGTCGTGCTGAGCGGCGGCGCGGCTACGTTGTTGCGGGATCACCTTAACGCACCGTTGCGCATCGTGGATAATCTCATCTTGCAGGGCCTTTTGTTAATCGCACAGGAAACGAACGCGTAATGAAAATATTTGTCTGGGTTTTGCTGCTTGCGAATGCGCTCTTCTTTGCGGTGATGCAGTGGGGCGGGCTGTCGGCCCCCGATGGGTCGGCAGCGCAGCCTCCGCTGCACGAGGAAAAGATCGCCTTGCTGAGCGCACCGCAAGGCGAGCCGCCTGCGGTTCTGCCCGCCTCCGCACCCGCTTCGGCACCGCTAGAGGGGCCCATGCCGCTTGCGGGCAAACCGGATGCTTTGTGCATGGAATGGAGCGAGTTTTCGGGAACCGACCTTGCGCGGGCAACCGCGGCATTATCCGCGTTGCAGCTCGGCGATAAATTAGACCGGCGCGAGGTCGAATACACCATAGGCTATTGGGTGTATATCCCGCCGGTAAAAGACAAGGTGTCAATAAACCAGAAAATTGCCCAGCTCAAGGCGCGCGGAATTAGTGAATATTTCGTCGTTTCGGAAGCGGGCCCCTGGCAGAACGCCATTTCGCTGGGCGTGTTCAGGACGCAAGAAGCGGCACAGCACTTCCTCGACGAACTGCGGCGCACCAAGGATGTGCGTTCCGCGCAAGTCGGCGAACGCGCCAGCAAACTCAAGATGGCCATCTTCATGCTGAACGGGCTGGATGCCGCAACCGCAACCAAACTGGGTGAAATACAAAAAGATTTTGCCGGAAGCGAACTGAAAGAGGTTACCTGCGCATTGACAAGATAGGGTGAAATCTGGAGAATGCCGCGCTCTTCGCGGTGATATAGCTCAGGTGGTTAGAGCGCAGCACTCATAACGCTGAGGTCGGTGGTTCAAATCCACCTATCACCACCAAAAACCCATCCAAAGCAGTCCAAGCAAGTCCATTAAACCCGCACAGCATAAGGCTTTGCGGGTTTTTTGTTGTCCGTAGTCGTGTATCCGCATCCATTGCAATCTACCAACAAATGTTGGTATTTTTGTTGGTATCTGGTATGTTGGCATCACCTGATACCAACAACGGGGGCAAACATGGCGCTGACTGACATTGAAGTGAAAAGGGCGAAAGCTACCGACAAGCCTGTGAAACTGACGGACAGCGGGGGGTTATTCCTGCTGGTGCAGCCCAATGGGGCGAAGTATTGGCGGCTGGCCTATCGCTTCGCAGGTAAGCAGAAAACGCTGGCGCTGGGGGTTTACCCTGACGTGAGCCTGGCCGATGCACGCGCCCGCCGCGAAGAGGCGCGCAAGCTGCTGGCGAACGGTGCTGATCCCGGCGTAGTGAAGCAGTCGCAAAAGGCCGCGAAGTCGGAGCAAGCCACAAACGGTTTCGAGGCGATCGCACGCGAATGGTTTGTGCGCCATTCGCCCAACTGGGCGGATAACCATTCAAGCAAAATCATCGCGCGGCTGGAAAAAGATATTTTCCCGTGGATCGGTGCAAAGCCTGTTGCCGAGATTGCCGCGCCCGAATTGCTGGCCGTGGTCCGCCGCATCGAAAGCCGTGGCGCGCTGGAAACCGCGCACCGTGCCCTTGCCTGTTGTGGGCAGGTGTTTCGCTATGCCGTGGCAACCGGACGCGCCCAGCGTGATCCTTCCGGCGATCTGCGCGGCGCGCTGCCGCCAGTGAAGCGGGATAAACATTTTGCCGCGATCACCGACCCGCAAAAGGTGGGGGAGCTGATGCGCGATATTGACGGCTATCAGGGATCGTTCATCGTGAAGTGCGCATTCAAACTTTCGCCGCTGCTGTTTGTGCGCCCTGGCGAACTGCGCAAGATGGAATGGGCGGACGTGAACCTGGACGCGGCGGAGTGGACTTACTTCATCACCAAAACGGAAACGCATCACATAGTTCCGCTGGCGCTGCAAGCCGTGGAAACGTTGCGAGAGATCCACCCGCTGACAGGGCACGGCAAGTATGTGTTCCCGGGGGAGCGCGATCACGACCGCCCGATGAGTGACAACGCGATCCGCTCCGCCTTGCGGCGCATGGGCTGGGCGAATGAGGAAATGACCCCGCACGGCTTCCGTGCCATGGCCTCAACTATCCTCGATAATATGGGCTACAAACAGGAATGGCTGGAACGGCAGCTTGCACACGAAGAGGCCAACAAGGTGAAGGCTGCATATAAGCGGGAAATGTGGCGTATGTACCTGCCGGAGCGCACGGCCATGATGCAGTCTTGGGCGGACTATTTGGACAGCCTCAAAACCGGCGCGCAAGTGGTCCCGTTGCGGGCGAATTCTTTCACCCGCTGATGCTGTTTTTCATCCGGTACACGTTAAAAATGGTCGGGGCAGGTCGGGGCGGTCGGGGCATGGCGTATCTATTGGGCTGGCACTGCCCCGACTTTTTAAAACGAAGTCGGGGCAGTCGGGGCAGATTGTCCGCTCCCGCCCATAGCCGTCTAGTCGCCGAATGAAAAACCGTTGCATAACTTCTGGCGGGCGCAAAGCCAATACGGGAGCGGCTTGCGTGGCAACCGGGTGAAGCGGTGCGCGTACCGGGCAGCCCCGCAAGCCGCATTCCTGCGTAGCCGGACGCTGAAAAATGCCGCGCGAATTTAATTCTCTGCCCGCACACCACACACGCCGCAAATTGTGGATAACTTTTTGAGAAAAAACGCCTTACCTGTGCATAACTATTTCCATAAAATCGCACCCGAAAAAAAGCGTAATAGATACAGCTTGTTATGGTTTTTTGAAATACGCACAACTGGTGTTATGTCAAATGCCATTACTCCGTAATCATAATAAATACACATAAAGCGTTTGCACAAATGGATTTTGTGCTATGCTACCAGCAACAACGATTCACGCGCACGCGAGGGCATCATGGATAAAGACGAATTGAGGCAAGCCCTGGACAGCCTGGGGTGGAAACAAAGCGAACTGGCGCGCAAGCTGGGCATGACTACCAGCACCGTTTCACGCTGGGCAACCGGCGAGCCTATCCCCGTCTGGTTGGCCGAATATCTGCGGGTAATGCAAGAGCTTGACCGGCTGCATCGGGTGTATGTGAAGCCACCTAAGCCGGTGAAGGAAGCCGCCCCGCCGGTAGAGCCGCCCGCCCCTCGCACAGAGACACGCGCGGCGGCGATGGCGCGCACGCTGAAAGAAACTAGCGGCAGCGATGATGTTTGACAATGTAACTTATAGGGTTACAATACGCCATGATTAAGAGCTTCAAACACAAGGGGCTGGAAAAGTTCTTTCGGCACAATGACCGGAGCGGTTTGAACGCCCAGCATTGTGACCGAATAGGGCGGTTGCTGGACGCAACCGATGAGGCGGAAACCACGGAAGAGTTAAACATTCCGGGCTATGGGCTGCATAAGCTGACAGGCAACAAGAAGGATTATTGGAGTTTGAAAGTGTCCGGCAATTGGCGCATCACCTTCAAGTTTGAAGGCGGTCATGCACTGGAAGTGAACCTGGAGGATTATCACTGATGAAATCGCTACGAAGCAAAGCACGTAAACCCACCCATCCCGGCGCTATCCTGCGGGAGGATGTATTGCCCGAGCTGGGGATCACGCAAGGCGAGTTTGCCGACCGGCTGGGCGTGTCGCGCCGCACCGTGTCCGAAGTGCTGCATGAGCGCCGCCCGGTTACGCCGGATATGGCGATCCGCTTGGGCAAGCTGCTGGGCAATGGCGCGGGGCTGTGGTTGCGGATGCAGCAAGCGGTGGACGTGTGGACGCTGGAGCAGCAAGGCGACTACGCCCACATCCAGCAACTCAAGGCCGCATAGAGTTTCACCGTCCCCCATGCGGATCATGGGGAAAGCGGGGCAGGCTGGTGTGTCACCACCGGCCAGCCCCTAACCACAACGCAACCTACACAGGAGGTACGCATCATGGCTGCTTTGAATTCTACCATCACCACACGGCAAGCCCGCGAGGATCGGGCGATCTATCGGGCAATGCACTTGCTGGAAAAACGCTTGCGCAAACCGGGCGAGGCTTTCAACGCGCCGCGATCCGTGCGGGATTTTCTGACGCTGAATCTGGCCGGGTATGACCGCGAGGTATTTTCCGTTTTATGGCTGGATATGCAGCACCGCCTGATTGAAGCGGAACACCTCTTCGCTGGCACGCTTTCACAAACCAGCGTGTACCCAAGGGAAGTGCTAAAGCGCGCCCTGCATCACAACGCCGCCGCCGCGATCTTTGCGCACAACCACCCGAGCGGGTGCGCCGAACCCAGCCAGGCGGATCAGCTGCTAACCGGCACGTTAAAGCAGGCGCTGGGGCTGGTGGATGTGCGCGTGCTGGATCACTTCGTCATTGCCGGAAGAGATACGCTATCCTTTGCCGAAAAAGGTTTGCTGTAATAATCGAGTTTGCCACCCCTAGCCTGGCCGGGCGAAAGGCGGGAACCTTCACCGCTTGGGGTGGCATTCCTTTGAAGGCTGCATACTGGAAGGGGTGCGCGATGGCGTCAGTTGCAAACTGGAAAAATAAAAATGAATACCCGAAGTGGAATGCCGCATCATTGAAACGGGTTGCCTGGGAATTTCTTAGGCGCAATCCGGATTATCAGGCGGATTGGCATGAATACCTTGCCGCTTGTCGCCGCCTCGCCCCTGATTTTGATCCACATGCAAACCGTGACTGGGGCGCTGAATTGTGGGAGCACGATGATTATTTTTATTACGATCCGCCACGCTTGGAGGGTGAAAATAACATCGCCTGGATGGCGCGCGTGAACCAGGGAACAAGAACGCCGCTGCATAGTTGGTATGCAAGGAAATGGGGCTTAAAACAGAACTTCCCCGACCCATTCTATCCCTACTACGAAAAGCACGGCGAGCGGAGCAGCTTGGCAATTCGATTTGAAAAAAGCGCTTCTAAAGCGGAGGTAGTCACCAAGCATTGGCGCTACTTTGAGAATGAAAATTTACCGTCACGCGAACCACAGCAAGCGTTGGCATTTGATTATTCCATGCCTATTGAGCCGCAACTTACAGCCGCAAAAAAATACCTCCTTATGCACCAGCGAACACTGGTAAGGGAAGGGATCGTTAAAGAATTTCCCGATAAGACGCCGCGCATGATATTGATAGACTATTTGAGGATGCTGGATGCAGATGCAGACGGCATTAAACAAAAAGATATTGCTGCTGTATTTTTTCCGGGACAAGACTCATACCCTGAACGGCGCGCATCGAACAGGGTAAGCAAGGCCATAAATAAAGCAAAAGAATGGCGCGATAACTGGTATCGCCTATGGGTGGCGCGCCGGACATTGTGCGTTGCTGATGCAAGCGCCGGATTTTTTGCAGCCGGTGGATACGCCTGCACCCGCACAAGCAAGGGATCCAAAACACCACGCGCCCGCCGATGACGCGGGCGGCGAACAGTTGCCGCATTTTCATTGCAACGATAAGGGCGTGTGGTTTTTCGGCAGGAATGAACAAGGGCATGATGCTCCGCCGCTGTGGGTGTGCAGCAAGTTGGAAATTACCGCCAGCACACGCGATGCGAAAAACGAAAGTTGGGGGCGGTTGCTTGAGTTTGACGACCTGGACGGCACTCATCATTGTTGGGCGATGCCGATGGAATTATTGAGCGGCGATGGTAACGAATACCGCCGCATGTTGCTTTCTATGGGGTTGCAGATTGGCGGATCGGGCAAGGCGCGCAACTTACTGACGCAATATATACAGACGGCAACAATCGAGCAACGCGCCCGCTGTGTCGAGCGCACCGGGTGGCATGGCAATGTGTTCGTGATGCCGGACCGCACCATCGGTGAAGATGAAGAGCGCATTCTGTTTCAATCGGCCAGCGCCACGCCGGGCACGTTCCGGCAAAAGGGCAAGCTGGCAGGCTGGCAAGCGAATGTGGCCGCGCTGTGCGCCGGTAATTCTCGCCTGGTGTTTGCCGTGTCCGCTGCCTTCGCCGCGCCGCTGTTGCACGTCACCGGCATGGAAAGCGGCGGCGTACACCTGCGAGGCGATTCGAGCACCGGCAAAACCACTGCGCTGCGCGCTGCCGCTTCGGTGTGGGGCGGCATGGAATACTTGCAACGCTGGCGCGCCACCGATAACGGGCTGGAAGCATTGGCTGCCCAGCATTCCGATTGCCTGCTGGTGTTGGATGAGTTGAGCCAGGTTGATCCGAAGGCAGCGGGTGAGGCGGCCTACATGCTGGCGAACGGCGGCGGCAAGGCTCGGGCGAACCGCAACGGCGGGCTGCGCGATCCGGCAAGCTGGCGCATCCTGTTTTTATCATCCGGCGAAGCAGGATTAAGCGAGCACATGGCCGAAGCGAAAAAGAAACCGAAGGCCGGGCAGGAAATTCGCTTGCTGGATATTCCCGCCGATGCGGGCGCGGGGCATGGCATGTTTCAAGAGTTGCACCAATATGCGAACGGCGCGACATTCTCCAAAGCCTTGACCGAAGCGGCTGGCAAGCACTACGGCACGGCCGCTCAACCCTTCATTGAAAAACTGGTGGAGCATAGCGACAAGGTGGCGGCATGGATCAAAAAAGCACAGTCTGAATTTACGCACGGCAATGTTGAGGCCGATGCAGGCGGGCAGGTACACCGTGCCGCCCTGCGCTTCGCCTTGATCGGTGCGGCGGGTGAACTGGCCAGCAAGTGGCAGATTACCGGCTGGCAAGCGGGCGAGGCAATGCAGGCCGCCACCACTTGTTACAAGGCGTGGCTGGCACAGCGCGGCGGCGCGGGCAACCTTGAAGAATTGAATATGCTGGCACAGGTGCGGCGATTCTTCGAGGCGCACGGCGAGGCACGCTTTACCGATTGGAGCAGGCCAGCAAGCAACAGCGAAGGGCATTCACCCCGCACGATCAACCGTGCCGGATACCGCAAGCACAACACCGACATGATGACGGATGGGCGAGGCGAAGAGGTTGTAGCGGGTACGCATACCGAGTTTTATGTGATGCCGGAAACATTCAGGGGCGAAGTGTGCGGCGGATTCGATCACCGCGTGGTGAGCAAATTGCTGGTGCGGCATGGCTGCCTGATACCACCCGAAGGCAAGGGTTACACGCGCAAGGAAAGGCTACCCGGTGGCGAGGGTAATGCGCATGTTTATCGCATCACGCACAAGGTGTTTGATTTGGGCGGCGATGAGTAATCACGCAAAGTATTTTTCAGCGTCAGGCAACGGCGCAATGCGGGTTACAGGGTTGCCGGTTGCACGGCCTGCCCTTTGCCGCTGCCGCGCAAGCCGCGCCCGCATTGCCATTGCGCCCGCCCGAAGTTATGCAAAGGCTTTTCATCCAGCGACTAGACGGCTATGGACGGGGGCGGACAATCTGCCCCGACTGCCCCGACTTCGTTTCAAAAAGTCGGGGCAGCGCAAGCCCAATAGATACGCCATGCCCCGACCGCCCCGACCTGCCCCGACCATTTTTAACGTGTGCCGGATGAAAAAAAGAGGCGGCGCGGCGTGTGTGGTGTGCGGGCAGAGAATTAAATTAGCGCCACAAAACCGGGTTTGTGCAACGCGACCGTGCAACTCAAAAGGTACTTCCTGGCAATTCCTGTTTAAGGGTAATGGAAACCTCGGTGGCGGGCTAAGGGGTGGGCATAGTACATAGGCAACCGCCATTTCTGCCGCTGCAAATGCGGTTGCCTTTCTCAAAATGGAGGAGTTATGCAGCAAGATATAGCAAACGCAAAGGCAGGATTGACCGGCGATCCGCTGCTGGCGCTGGCTGATGCAATCCAGTGGGGCGAAGTTGAAAAGCACATGCAAGCCGATTACTGGCAAGCGATGTTCAGGAAAGGCGGGCGCGTCCCTTACGATTACCGCGCCATGTTCCGCGCCCTGCTGCTTGCCCGTTGGTTTGGCCTGTCATACCCGAAGCTGGAAAGGGCGCTGCGGGTGCGCCTGGACTTCCTGCTGTTTGCAGGGTTTGCGATCGGGGACAAGATGCCGGACGCTTCCACGCTCAACCGCTTCAAGATGCGCCTGGCTGAAGGCGGTACGCTGGCCGCGATGTTTGCGGAAGTGGATCGGCAGCTGGGCGCACAGGGAATCGAAGTGCGGCCGACACGGGGTGCGCTGGTGGAAGCCGGGATCGTGAGGGAAAAGGCATCACCCGCTAAAGGCTAGCCATGATTGTTTGTTGGTACTTTTGTTGGTATCTGCAAAAATTATAAAACGCGAATCAAGCAAATAAGCGGCTTGTGCGTGATGATTCGATTGCACCTATCACCAAAATTCTGTTTTAAACATTCCTGAAACATCCTGCAAACCTCCGTAAGCATAAGTTACGGGGGTTTTTCTTTGCCTGGGGAAAGGAAGCTAACGCCCCTGGTGCGGCATCATGACTCTGCGACGCCCAGCTCCGCGCACAACCTGCCCACCGTCGCCCGCAGTTCGCTTACCTCCGCCTCAAGCCTGGCGACATTGGCCTTGAGCGCGGCAATTTCCCCCACCGTCACATCACCCGATGATGCGGCAGATGCTGCTCCGGCGGGCACTCGCTCCTCGCTGGTCGGTGTGCCGGAGAGCAGGTGCATCCAGCGGTTCTCGCGCGCGCCGGGCTGGCGCGGCAACTCCACCACCAGACCGCCCGCCGGTCGTTCGGCCAGTTCGACCAGGAAACTCTCGACCGAAGAAATGTCCGCGAATTTGTGCAACCTTTCGCAATTGAGCCGCAACTCCCCAGTCGTCTGCGGGCCGCGCAACATCAGCATCGCGATCAACGCGGTGGATTGGGTCGGAATGTGCAACACCCGCTCGATGTTGTGCGCATAACGCGATGCCCGCCCCCCGCTGGTTTCGACGATCAGCGACAATCCCCGCAGGCTGTCCAGCGCCACCAGCACCTCCGATTCGGAAGCCTCGATCACTGGATCGCGGCTGCTCTTCTGGTTGCAGCCGGAGACCAGCGAATTCAGCGTCAGCGGATAAGAGTCCGGCACCGTGCGCTGCTTCTCGGCGAGCACGCCGAGGACACGGGTTTCGAGGAGGGAGAGAACGGGAAGTGTGGTGGTCATTGATTTATCCTTAAAGGTAGCCCGGATGAAACGCAGTGTAATCCGGGAATAAAACCGATGCCCCGGATTCCGCTGTCGCTGCATCCGGGCGAATTTGCATATTGGGCTTTACATAATTCATGACGACTATGTGATTTACCGTAGGGCGGGCTTTGCCCGCCGCGCCGGGCGTAGCCCGACCTGCGAGATACGGAGATCATGTCTTCAGTTATGTAGTCCTCAATAATAAATGTGGATAGCTAAGGCATAAGAGGCTAAAAAAGACGGTAATGATTTTGCAGGGTTGGCTAAGACCCGGCCTGCGCCTGATGGGAAATTTTCCCTCAAACCGCCCTGCTTTTCTTGATCAGGTCGTGAGCAAGCTGAATTTCCTTGGCCTGCTCGGTGGCCATGGCGATCATGTCTTCCGGCACGCCCTGCCCCATCAATTTATCCGGGTGGTATTGGCTCATCAGCTTGCGATAGGCGCGCTTGATCTCCGCGTCGCTGCTGTCCTTGGTCACACCCAAGGCTTTATAGGCATCGTCCAATGCCGAAGCGGTGTTGGCCTGCCCTCCGGCGAAGTGGGATTGGTTCAGCACCATTTCGACCATCTGCCTGAACGCGGCCGGGCCAAAGCCGAGATGGCCGGCAATCCCGGTCAGCAAGGCTTCTTCGTCCGGATGTAAATGCCCGTCCGCCAGCGCCATCACGATCAGGTACGCCAGCAACACCTCCTTCAGGTTCCTGGTTTGCCCGCAAACGGCCATGAATCTTTCCAAGGTCGGCTCGATGTCGAATGCCGGATCGGCGCCCCGCCTGAACAACGCAATCGCCTGCTGGCGATGTTCCGCGATCATGCCAAGTTTTTGCATGAACTGCTCGACATGTTCGATCTCGCTCTGCGAGACCTGCCCATCCGCCTTGGCCAGTTTGCCCATCGAGACGAACAACGTCTCAAGGAAAATCGCCTGACGAATTGTATTCTTCATCGGGTTCATCGCGCCCGAGCCAAGCGCCCTCATGCGGTCGATGACAGACCCGGCAAACAGGCCGAGCAGAGTCCCGAAAAACCCGAAAAACAAAAAGCCGACAATAGCGCCGATGAGCTTGAACAAGGCAACTCCAAAATGAAATAAGCCACAAACCAAGGCGCGCATTATACCTGCGCCGCCGCCTCCGCTCTCCGCGCCGCCGATTACTCACATGATGTCGCCCGTAATGTGGCGCTCATCCTCGCCATCCGCCACCAGCGCGAGAGCGGCTGCATAGATTGACCGCCGAATACCCGCTGTTCGTCGTGTGGAAGAGCGGCCTGCTCGAATCCATTTGCAACGTGCTGGCGGACAAATTCGACTCCGTACCGCAGAAAAAGCGGGCGGCATCCGCGACTGGATAAACGACAAAATCACCGACCCCATCGTCGAAAAACCATCGGACGACTTTCGCGCGCCCCCAGTGGAGCGAAATGAAAGAATACGCCGAACTGGCCGCAGAGTGCGGGCGCGGCGGCGACCTGCTCACCGACGCACTGCGCGCGCTGGCCGGCAGTTGGGGCAACGAATTCGAAATCCACCTCATCGGCCATTCCGCAGGCTCCATCATGCTCGGCAGGCTGCTGAACAACCTCGCGCAAAAAGGCCTCACCGGCCACGTCAAAACAGTACACCTGTACGCCCCCGCCTGCACCGTCGCGTTCGCCAACCGCTACTACGCCCCGCATGAGAAGATCATGGAAAATCTTTACCTGAACATACTGGCGGATCAAAAAGAACAAGACGACAACGTCGCGACCCTCTACCAGAAATCCCTGCTCTACTTCATCTCCAACGCGCTCGAAGCCGACGCGCGCATCCCCATCCTGGGGCTGGCGAATGTTTACGACCCGGAATTCAACGGCTGGGACGGCACCCCAAGCACCGCCGAAGCCCTCATCAACTGGCGCACCGCCGTGGAAAACAGCGGGCTGGAAAAGCGCAAGAAAACCCACGACGAAGAAAAATTCATCACCCGCAGAGGAAACGGCGCGGACATACAGCAGAAGACCGACAGCCCATCGCACGGCGGGTTTGATAACAATGTCGAAGTTATCGGCGAGACGTTGAGGCGGATTGTTGGGGCGGGGGTGCTTGAAATGCCGGTGGATGATTTGGTTGGGTTTTAGGGGGTTTGAAATTGCCAAGATACGGCTTATCCGAAATCAAACATGCCGCAGCATTCGTGTAGCCATCATCGTCAGTGTCAATGCTCGTGGTCTTGAGGTGGCGCGGGCTGGGAAGGATGGGGCGAAGATACTTGTATGGAAGTCCAAGGTTCGCAGCTTCGGCTCGGTCAAGCGAGCGTAGCCCGGATGAAATGCAATGAAATCCGGGGAATTTCAAGCCGCGCCCCTAATCCCCGGATTCCGCCGCGCTACATCCGGGCTACGTTCTATCCCAGCCGCTGACGTAGCTCCACGCGCTTTAGATACGCTTCTCGTGCAATCTGCACGTCTTCCAGAAAGTAAGGCAATTCCTTCAGCAACATCGCTTGCGGGCCATCGACCAGCGCCTTGGGCGGGGCGGGGAGGGTTAAAGGGTAGAGTAGAGAACAGGCTCTCGCCTGCCCTCCCTCATCAAACCGTACGTGCGGTTCTCCCGCATACGGCTTTCCGATGTTCTTCACACTAGG
>Ga0156020_1058_pt1 | contig 59553 bp, 44 predicted proteins | sample RifCSPlowO2_02_FD_107674 | JGI IMG/M metagenome (GOLD analysis project Ga0156020, IMG submission 107674) | Gallionellales bacterium RIFCSPLOWO2_02_FULL_59_110 | reverse complement strand
ATAGCAGCCTTCGCGGTATAAGCAATCAAGAAAATGCTAATACTCATGGCGCTACTTTAACCTGGATATTTCACCGGACCGAAAATAAAGCACCCCCCGCAAGCTGCGCGGTATTGGGTAGGGTGGAAAAAACGCCGAAGGCGTATATCCACCGCCTTTTCGGTAGATTCGCGTTACGCGCTTAATCCACAAATATCATGGCTCAAGGTTATTACTCAGGTACAGCGGTTTTACTCCCCTTGCGCTTGCGGGAGAGGGACTGGTGTTGTGGTGCTTCCGTGAGTATCGTAATTTCGACCTGAGTAGTTACGACTCAAGAATCAATTCGCCTCAAAATTTTCACCTCCAGGCAAGTGCGCCCTGCCGGGGGCACCAATAAAAAAAGGCGGCGCATAAGCGCCGCCTTGAGGTTGGTTACTTAATGTTATTTAGTCGGCATGACATGTAGCGCATGCTTCGCGCTCATCGCCGCTGAATGGGCCGCTCGTATAACCCGCACCCGTCTTGTCGAAGTACGGAGTCGGATCCCAGGTCATGGTCGCGGTATGCGCCGCTGCCGAGTCGGAGTCGTGACAACCGTTACAGGCGAGCCTGTTCGGGTTGGTCTTCCACGTGCCGCTGGTGGTGCTGGCCGGATGACACTTCTCGCAGTTCCTCACGTCCTGCGGGAAGGTGACATACTGGTAATGCGCACCGTAGGTGGCGTGGATCTGGAACGGATAAGTGACGCTGGAACCGAAGTGCACGCCGTGAACGCGCTTGGAGATCGGCTGTGCGCCAAAGCCCATGTTGTTGGCGCCGCCCTGGGTCCACAGGGTGCCTTCCGAACCGAGCTTCGCCACCCGCTGCGCCGTATAGTCGTGGCAGTTGCCGCAAATATCGACATTGAACGGACGGTTGCCGTGCATCACGTTATCCATAGCCAGAGAGGTCGTGTCAGCCGCGACTTCGGCTGGTTTTCCGTGGCAGTCGTTGCAGTTGGTCGCGATCTTCTTCTCTTCCGTGGCCGTGCCGACCTGGAAGGTGATGAAGTCCACCCCATCGACGCCGACAGCGTTCGCGTTATCATGCGCAGACACATAGGCGACGTAGGTGCCGGACTTCATGCCCGCCGGGATCGCATCGAGCTGGTACTGGATATTGCCGGTGTTCCAGGTGATTTTCGGATCGTCCTGCGTCGGGTCGGTATGCTTGTAGATCGCGTTATTGGCGTAGGTGCCGTTGGCGGTGCCTTCCTTCTGTACGGCATGCAGTGCCGCCTGGGTGGTCAGCACCGGTTTGCGGCTCGCCCTCGGGCCGCTCACGAACAGGTAAGTGTTGCTGTTGGCTGCTTGCGTCACCGTGGTATGGTCGATCGCGACGCCGTCCTTCTTCAGAACGATAGTCACCACTGGCGCTTCGCCCGCCACATAGTGGGTGCCGTTGGCGGGTGGCGTCATGCTGATGTCCGTCGTGTAGTCGTAGCTGCGTACGACCTTATGCACATCCGGAATGGGGGCCGGCGCCTGGCCGTTGGCAGTTTGCGTGCCGGAAGAGCCGTGGCAGAAGGTGCAGGCTGCATCGGTGCTCTGCGCGCCGCCCGGGTGGTTGGTGCCGGTCGCGAAATCGACGTCGTCGTGGCAGGAACCGCACGCCGCGCGGCTCGGTTTTTCCTTCCAGTTGTTCACGTCGGCCAGGGTTTCACCTTGGGGCTGGTAGTGGCACTTCTGGCAGTTCTGCACGTCCGCCGGGAAGCCGATATGGCCATAGTCAACCGTGTTGCCGCGGTGGCCGATCTTCAATCCCTTGACCATTCTGGAACCCATGTGGATCTTGTGGAACAGCACCTTGGCGTCCATCGTCACGTCGCTGGACGAGTCGAAGTTGGTCGGGTTGTGGCAGGTCACGCAAGTCTCGATCCTGAAGCGGCTGCCGCCGTGGATTTCGATCTTCTTGTGGCACTGGTTGCAAGCCGTGGTGGATACGATGTTGCGCGATCCGTTCCCGGCAGTGCCGTTGGGTACGAAATTCAGCTCGGCGTTGGCGGTGTAGCCGTTGTGCCCACCGTGCTGCAGGGACACGCGGTGCGTGCGCGACGCATCGTAGGCTATCGTCTCGCCGTTGGCCAGATCGTTGGTGTTGGCGGTGTTCGGCTCAACCTGGCCCACTATTTTCTTGGCCAGTACCAGCGAGTAGTTGCCGCCGCCCAGGTTCGTGACGGTCGTCGTGCTGGTGGTGGCCTGACCGGTGATGTTGCCGATGGTCTTGCCGTTGGCCGCAAAGGCGGCCGCTTCGCCGGCCTTCCAGGCGGCGGTGAAGGCGCCGGAATCCTCTGTGTTCTGGAAGTACGGCACCCAGTTGTTGGAAGCGTCAAGATAGGCAACGGTGGCGGATACGGCTATCGGAGCCGTCACACCAGTAGGCACTGCAGTATTGAGGTCGGTCACCGCCGTGCCGTCTTTCTTCTTCACCGTGAAATTGACCGTCACGGTGCCGTCAGCGGCAACGCTGGCGCCGGTGATGGTGGTGTTTACAATGAGCTGGCCGGCTGTGGCCAGATGCTCTGCCTCCAGCGCGGCTTCGCCGTGGAAATTGCTGACCTTGAAGTTGTCCGCCGCAGCGCCTGCTGAGCCTGCTGCACCTGTAGCGCCTGTGGCGCCTGTAGCGCCTGTGGCGCCCGCCGGTCCTGCCGCGCCATCATCGCCGTCGCTGCAAGCTGCCAGCGCGACGACAAACAATGCCAGCAGGGCGTGTCGTATGAACTTGAATTTCATTATTTTCTCTCCCCTTGTCGAAACTACAATGACCGAATTCAGACCAAAAAAGCGCGCATAAACACGCCCCCTCACCCCCCCCGGTCCCGCTTGATACCTGCAATCGCACACTACAGCGATTCCTGAACCTCGAAAAATCTGCCAATTTCAGCCCGTTACGGGAACAACATTGGCGGAACTCTTTCGAAGGTCGCCGGATTCTAACTTAGATTTTTTCGGAAAGACAGTACCTTTTTTTAATGAAGCACATCCTAATACAACACCAGTCACCGTCCATGACGGATAACGTGATTCATTCGCCCCTGCAATGCCGGTTCAACACCATGAACGCAAATAACCCATCAGGCTGCATGAGCTTGACCGCAGTAGCTTGATTTATCGGGCGATTCATCGGGAGCAATCGCGTAATAAATTGCGCTCCTGCAAGAGGTTTGGCTCTAAGGAGGCGCTGATTATTCGTCATGCCCGCGAAGGCGATATCCAGCTTCTTGTTTTAACCGGGTTCCCGCCTGCGCGGGCAGAGCCCGGAAGGCGAAACCATCACGGAATAAACTCCTCCAGCCGTGCCCCCGCGCGCAGGCCATCAATGTTTTGGAAATGCGTGTCGAGCGTCAACAGCGCGGCTCCATGTTCCAGGCTACTGGCGGCAATCCACAGGTCGTTGGTGGGAATGGGCCGGCCTTTGCGGCGCAGTACGGCATACACCAGCGCATACAGATCGGCAGTAGCCGCTGTGATGGGAACCACCTTCACGCGCGGCACGTTGATAAACTGCGTCAACTCGCTGCGATTGACGCTCTCCCGCTTACCGGCAGCGAAGCCACCCAGCAACTCCCCCAATACCGTGGCGCACACAATGATGCTGGGCGCATGTTGCAGCACGGCGACAATTGCAGCATCGCCGCGCTTGAAGGCGGCGTAGGCGTTGGTGTCCAGCGCGATGGTGCGCATGGCTTATTTCCACAGTGCCGCGTCAACCTCGGCAAACGCTGCCGTGTTGCGTTCAAAGGCCAGTGCTTCCTGCTTGCTCCAGGTTCCCGCCAGGGTATCGAGGTCATCAAACTTTTGCAATGCGCCGGGGCGCCTGTCCGAGCCTGCGCCTTGCAGCAGACGCAATACCAAACTGTTTAGGCTGCTGCCCTCTTGCTCGGCCTGACTTTTAAGCCTGGCCAATACCCGATCGTCCAAACCACGAATACTCATGCCAGCCATGATTTCACCTCTGAATTCAAATTGAATGCGCGCATGGTAGCACTCCGGCCTGACGAATAAAAGAAGCCCGGCTGGGTGGGCTCCGCCCGACACCGCTTTCCATGTCCGGCGGACAACACCAGCAAGGGGTGCGCCTTGGTTGCAAGGGACCAAAGCCCCGGCAGCGCGCGCAGAGCCCGCCACAAAATTGCTACTGCTTACCGCCCGCCTTCAGCTCCTCAGCCGTTTTCTTTTCGCTCAACTTTTTATATATCTCCGCGTTCTTGTCGCCGTCCTTGAAGGGTTGCCGGGCGACGATCCTGTCCTTGATGCCCGAGTAGGTGCCTTCGAGCAGGATGTTGTTGGTCACTAGCCAGAATTTGCTGCCGTAGGGGCGGCCCGCCACTATCTTGCGCGCTTCGGCGTCACCGATGCCGGGAAGCTTCTTGAGTTCCGCCGCGCTCGCGCTGTTGATGTCGATCAGCTTGATTTTCGCGGCGGTCTTGCGCCTCTCGGCGATATCTTTCCTGCTGGCATCGACACTCTTCATGGCAGGGTTTGCACTCGCCTCATCGTCGTCCGCAACGGGTTTTTGCCCGGCGCCAAAGGATGAACCTGTGCCCAGCAACAGCACAGCCAGGGCTGCGCAAATAAAATAGCGTTTCATAAAACTCCTTCCGGGTTTAACTGCGATGTACGTTGATGTACGTTAATGGCGGAGCTTATAGCGATCCGGCCAGATAAAACCCCCTCTAACCCCCTTATCAGGGGGAGAACCGAGCCGCTCCTCCTCCCCAACTCCTCCCCTGAAGTGGGGTAAGCAGGCAATCCGCGCAGCGGATGCTCGCACAAGGGGAGGCCGGGAGGAGTTTGCGGCCTGACGGACAATCCGGGGAAAATACGCAGGACGCATTCCATGCATGTTGCCGTTGGCGCACGGAATGCGCCCTGCGATATTTTCGCCGCCTTACCAAAGAATAACCCGGATGTGCCGCCACATCCGGGTTATTTTTTGCTGCTCGTGTGACCGGGGCGCGCCCCCGGTCGCCGCTACAACCAACTGCGAATTACGGGGTCACGCGATCCGCCGTCGTCAGGCCTGCGGGCGACCTGTGCATGACTTCGACATCCACGATCTTGCCCGCGCCGTGGCATACCAGACACTGCTCGCGGCTGGTGAGCGTGCCGTCGGCGTTGCCGTCCTTGGCGTCGATAACGGAACGGGCTTCATAGAAGTCGCCACCGTTGGCCTTCATGTGCGAAATCGCCGCCGTCGTATCGTGACAGGCGAAGCAGGCATGCAGGATCGGCGAATTCAGCAACGCAGTCCCGCTCGTGGCAGTGCCAAGATTATCGCCCCGTGCGACCCCAACCTGAGCAAGATACGGGGAAATGGGGTTGGTCGCATGAATGGTTCCCGAGGCAACGACCGGGAACAGCAGGCCGCTTTCAGCCGCCGCCTTGCTCGCAGCAGCGCCAAAGTTGACGGTGTTCGGCTCGTGGCACTGACGGCACTCTCTCAACAGGCCCGGATAACCGATGTCCTGGAAATTGAAAGTCGGGTTCCGCGTGAAGTCCTCCGTCCGCTTGCCGGCTGCGTGAATCGCATGGTAGAAGTAGTTGGAAGAGGCGGACCATCCCGCATTTGTGCTGCGCGTCTTGTTGTCGTGGCAGAAGGCGCATACCTGCGGATTGTTCCGCACGCCGCCATGGAAGTTGGCGGTGGTGAATACCCCCAGTTTCTCGTGGCATCTGTTGCAACGCTCCTTGCTGGTAATGGTGCGGCGCGCGTCATTCGCAGAAACCGGTTTCAGCACCGCATCCGGCACCACCTTGATCGCCGTGTAACCCGCCACATCGGTCTGGCTAAACCCGTCGATCATCAGGCCGGTCACCTTCTTCGCGCCGGCCGGCACGGCAGGGGCCGCTGTGACGACACCAGTAGTAGCATTGGTCGTTGGCACGTACGTTGCCGTGAAATAGCCGTTGGCATCCGGGCCCGTCAAACCTCCCGCCGCCGCGATCGTCGCCAGAGCCTGGCCGCTGGTGCTGGTCACGTTCCAGTCGTTTTTCGCGGTAATGCCATCCTGATCCTGGGCATATGCGATGTAGAACGTTGGCCCGTTACCCGAATAGTTGCCGGAAGTAGGCAGGCCGGTGGTTGTGCTCAGGGCTGCCGCAGTGCCATCCAGCAGTATCTTGAACTTGAATACCGGATTTCTGTCGGTATTCAGCGTGACGCTGTTCAGATCGTAGGCGACCTTCTTCGCGCCGGTCGGGAGGTTGCTCTCGACCGCCGCAAAGTGCGTTTGCACGCCGGTGGTCGCGTTCGTCAACGTCAACACGGGCGTGTGCTGCGTCGCGATGACGCCAGGAGAGTGGCACAGCGCGCAGTTGTCATCCGTCTGGTGAGCACCGCCCATGTGGCCGGTGGCACCGCCCTTTACGCTGGTGCCGGTGCCGGTCGCGAAGTCGATGCCGTCGTGGCATGCGCCGCAGGCTAGGCGGCTAGGCTTGTTCTTCCAGTTGTCGGCCTGTGCCACGGTGTTGCCGCCCGTCGCGCCGTCGTTGTCGGAGTGGCACTTGGTGCAGTTCCTCACGTCCTGCGGGAACTTGATGTGGTTGAGCATGACATTGCTGGCGTTATAGCCTTGCAGCACCAGATGCTCGCCCATGTGGATCTTGTGGATCCAGACGGGGAGGTTCTTCATCGAGAAGTCCTTCATCCTGTCGCCCGCTGCGATGGTCGTGCCGGTGATGGCCGCATTGGCGACGCCGAATTTGCGCTGGTCGCTGTGGCAGAGCACGCAGAACCTGGTGTCCTGGCGACCGCCGCCGATCCCGAACGTGGCATCAATGGTGCCTTGCCCGGTGGTCGGTGACCGGCGTCCGTGGAAAGTGAACTTGACGTGACAGGTGAAGCAGTTCCTGATGTCGACGATGTTGCGCTGCTTCGTGCCGTCGGTTTCGGTCTGCGCGACTTCGGTCGAGGTGGCCGGGACGAAGTCGAAGATCAGGTCTATCGGGTTCTTGATTACGCCGGTGACCGAGCTGTCGGTGCCAAAGCCGGGCTTGGCGCCGCTGAGCTGGATACCGACGCGGTGCGTGAGGTTCGCGTCGTAGGTCAGGTCGTCCAGGTCTGCCTTGTTCTGGCTGGCCGTTGCCGTGGCGGCATCGACGCGCGCCTTGACCGTGGCGAGATCCTGGGCAAATTCATAGACGTACGAGCCATCGCCGTTGTCCGTCAGCTTGCCGCCGGAATCCGTGCCGGGCTTGCCGAGCGCGCCCGTAGCGGGGTTGATCACCATATAGCTGACCCACCTCTGCACGCTTTGCGGCAAGCTGCTGCTGCCGGGCGTACCCGGAACCAGCTTGGCGATGGCGAAAAGCAGGTTGTTGGTGGTCATGCCCGTGATCGGGTTGCCGGAGGCGTCGACCAGGTTGAAGTAGACCTTGGGCGCGCTGCTGACGGTTGCGCCGGTGATCTTGGCCTTTGCAGTGTCGAACTTGATATCCGCGAATGCGTCTGGCGTCATCGTGGAAATGTTGGTAATCGCATTGCCAGCCCCGACTGCTGGGGGTTGTGAGGTTACCGCTGGTGTTGTCGGTGTTGTCGGTGTTGTCGGTGTTGTCGGTGCTTCCGAACCGGAACCGCCTCCGCCGCCGCTACAGCCCGCCAGCGCGGTGATAAACAGGGCCAGCAGACCCAGTCGAGCAAACATGGATTTCATTTTTTTCCCCCATGAAATTACAATTTCGAAGTTAGTCAAAGAAACACGAAAAACAACCCCTTACCCCAATTCTGCCAGTAAGCCGGTCATGCCTTCCTACTGCCTTTACTGCCTTTACTGCCTTTACTGCCTTTATTAGCTGCTTATATTATTCTGTTGATTACCTGAACTTGCAGATACGGTTGTAGCTCGGATGAAGCGTAGCGGAATCCGGGGGAATGTGCAAATTTCCGAAAGCATCCCGGATTGCATTTCACCCGGGCTACGCCCGCTTGCCTACCTGAATTTGAAAATATAGCTTACCCCGAGGTAAGTCACGTTCTGGTGTTGCTGCATCGAAACGGTCGTATTGTCCGAATAGGCAAAGGGAACCCCGTTGTTTTCCCAGGTCCATTCGTCGAACATCAGTCTCTGATATCCCATATCGATACGGAGATCGGCATTTTTCTCCAGCGCATATTTGCCGTAAAGCTTCAGGCTGGTCATGCGATAAGTGATGTCCGGCAAGCCTCCTCCGGCCAGCGGCGCGCCCGAACTCATGCTTTGCGTATAGCGGTTAGCGTCGTCCAGGTACGACAGGTCTCCGCCCACTTCCAGCTTGTCGCTGGGCTTGCCGCTTACGCCCATCCCCAGGCTGGTGCTGACGTTTTCCAGTTCGGCGATATATCCGACCGAGTGATCCAGGTTGAGGGTCTGGCTGCCGCGGTTCGCATAAGCGGTCGCTCTCCATTCCTCGGACAGTTTCAGGGCTGCATCCACGCCGTAGGTTATGGTGCGGGCGCCATGCACGCCTTTTTCGGACGGGGCCGTATAGCCGTCCCGCAGATTTTCGACGGTGAACTGCAGCGATAGGTCTTCGGTCGCCAGCCAATCCGCCGACAGCCGGAATTTGTCGCGCTGGCGGTCAGCCATCGTCATCGGGAAGGTGCCGCTGGCATTGTAGATGGCGCTATCCGGAACGGTCGGCGTGCCGGGTACGAGGTTCAGCCATTCCCATCCGTCGCGCTGGCTTTGCCCGAAGCTGACGGAGGCATTGAAAGTTTCGGACATCGAATGGCGCAGCTCGGCTCGATAGCCCAGTTCCTGCGTTTCCTCGCGCAGCGAGGTCAGCGCAAGCGCGAGGTCAGATATGCTGGAGGTGGCTACAGGCCGGTCGCGGTGCACCGATGCGTAATCGACGCCCACGGTCGCCCGGTAGTTGTCCGGCAACTGGTAACTCGCTTCCAGTTTTCCGGCAACCTTCCGCGACGAATTCAAGTCGTTCGTATAGCGCACCGCACCGCTGCTGTCCGAGTCATACCAGGCAAGCGGGGTCTTGTCCCTTTTTTCTTCGTAACGCAGGTTGGCGAGCATGGAAAGCTTTGCTGTGGGCCGCGCCGTTAATCCGACCTGGGCTATGCTGCTGTCCACAACCCCGCCGAGATTGCCGACACCTGCCGGTGCTCCCGTCAGTCCCATGCCGGCGAAGCTGTCGTGCTGCGTGGCATGGGTATGGGCATATTTGAAAGTTGCGCGTGTGGCCGGGGAGAAGGCATAGTTGCCCGATACGAAAAGCTGGTGCGCCTGATTGTCGGGCGGCAGTGCAAAGGGTTGCTGCAAATAACCCGCCAGGGTGCTGCCGGGTGCGGCGCCGGTATCGAGAGGCGAGCCATTCGGATTCCACAGATTGCCGCTTATTGCCGGGTTCAACGAGCCGTTCGAGTTATTAAAAAACGAGCCGTAATAACCGCCGCTCAGCAGGAAATTTTCGCCCGAAAAATTCAGTTTGGCATCGAGTTGCTTGGTCGTGTAGTTTATCGGTTCGGGCAACATCAGCACCGCCCCGGTGTCGCCGCATAAAAAGCGGCTTATGGGGGTGAAATTTCCGCCCGTGCTGCAGGCGAGGCCTATTCCTGACAAGCGCGCCCCATCCTTGTCTTCGTTCTTGAAGCTTGCCTCGAAAAAGAGGTTTGGAGTAAGCCATTTTTCCGCGCCGACGGTGATCCCCCTGCGCTTGATATCCAAGTTCAGGTCAGTCCCCGCTCCGGGTGCGGCAAGGCTCACCACGGTTGGGGCAGTTGTCTCGGCATTCAGCAGGCCGGTGTTGATGGTGTGGATATCGCGGCGGGTAATTTCGCTGAAGATGGCATAAACTTCATAGTCGCCCTGCTTCTCGAACTCGATTTTGGCTTCCCGGTTGTCGAGACCCAGATTCTTGACTTTTAACTCGAACAGGGTTCCCTCTTCCGTCGAGCGCTTCTCGATATCGGCATCAAACAACAGGTTGACGTCATCCTTGCGCAGGCCGTTGTACTGTCCAAAGATCGCCCTGTCCTTGCTATCGCGGGCAACTGCGCCCAAGCCGACGCCTATCGTGTTTTCATGCACGGTGAGCCGCGTAATTCCATCATCCTCATCATCCTCTTCCTCTTCGGCTTGCGCCGCCCCAAAGGCCACGAGCAACATGAGGGCAAGAAGTTTCGGAGTAAAGCCAAATTGTTGTCTGGTTGTTTTCATGATCATTCGCACAGTTGTATCAGCGGAAGAAGAATTGCGCATTCTTGGGGTCGGTCAGGCTCGGGTTATTGCTGCCATGCACCTGCGTATGGCAGTTCAGGCAACCCCTGCCCTGGGTGATATAGGTTCCGTTGCCGTAACCCACGATGTTGGGGGCGCCCGCCTGGCCGGCCAGCAAAGGCTGCACCGCGCCATGCGGCGTGTGGCAGGAGTGGCACAGGAAGGGGGTGCGCGCCTTCAGCATGTTCGGCTCGAGAGTGCCGTGCGGGTTATGGCAGTTCGTGCAGTCGTCGTCGACAGGCTCGTGGTTATGCACGAATGGCCCGCGTTTTTCCATGTGGCAGGTATAGCAGGTCGCATTGATGCTGTCGCGAACCATCAGCTTCGGCCCGACCGAACCATGCGGGTTATGGCAATCGGAGCATGCCACCTTGCCCTCCGGAATCGCGTGGCGGGAAGGCCGGTTGATTTGCGCGCGCTGCTCCTTATGGCATTTGAAGCAAACTTCGGGCTGGGTGCGCTTGTCGCGCACTTTATCGTTGAAGGTGTGGATTTCGTGACACGAGACGCATGCCAGTCCGCGGCTCTGGTGCGTGCTTCCCTGCCAGTGCGAGCGCTTCGAATCTTTATCGTGGCAGGCGCTGCAAGAGGCATTTTGCCTGTCCACTTCACTCTTCGGGAAGCCGTCGGGATTCGCGCGCGTGCCGAATACGACATCCGGCGGCTGCTTGCCCTTGATTTTAGGGTCAGGGTCACCGTACAGGTGTTTCTTGCTCCCGCCGTGGCACGATTGGCAGTTTGGGGCATGGGCATCCGTCCTGACGCCATGCCTTGCCTGATAAAGAGACCAGATCGGTTTCATTTCGCCTTCGTCGTGGCACCGGGTGCAAGTCTTGTCATTGAATGGCGGCAAATCCGCATTCGGCGGCAGCGGGGGCGCGGCCAGCGAGGCCGAAGCCCAACCAGTTCCCGCGATGAATGCGCACAAAACTAGAAATTTTCTTGAGAGTTTCATTATTTTTCTACTTTATTATTTTCGATACTGGAAGACGCTGACGATCCGCCCATGGCATATCCATGCCTACTGGGCGAGAATATACAGGATCAAGTTCCTGATTTCTTCAGGAGGGCGTTTCTTGTCGAACTTATGTAATTCTTCATGTCCGTCGGAAAGCTTGATCACGTCTTTGCCAAGGGTGATGTGCTTGACCAGCTTATCGATGGCTTCCGGTTTGCCCCGGTACTTTTCCGCAACGGCCTTGTAGGAAGGTCCTTCTTTTTTCTTGGTCAGATGATGGCATCTCCAGCAATTATCCCTATTCGCAAGGGCCACTGCCTCGTAGGCATCGATCTGCTCCCCGGCCTGAGCCTTTTGGCCGTTATCGTCGGCAAGCGCCGCTACCGGAAAGAAAAGGATAATTGCGCCAGCCATCATTCCGGCCAGGATATTGGTGCGTGTCCGATGGTTCATTTGCATCTTAATTACTCTCCCCAATCCAGCGTTTTTCTGACAAGCCTTAGAATTTTTACTGAACAAAAATCCGGTTCGCCATGCCCGAACCCATCTATAGCGAGGGTCTTAATCGAACTTATGTTTTTTTCGCGGCCACCGGAAAGCCTGGTACGGTTCTCACTGGAGGTGGGCCGGGCCGATTTCCCGCAGCTTCAACGTAAACAGACACAAAGGTGTTAACCGGAAAAATGCCGCCAAACAAATCCTCGCTACGGCACCGGGCGCGACGATACCCTATCCGCGAATCGCTTGTCAACCGCCGCATCTTCTGCCGCCCGCCTCTTCCATGGAGGCAAAAGCCAGCGGCGGAAACGCTGTGCCAATGCGGGGCATTTTTTCGGATCGGCGCTCCAAGGTAACACCGGGCAGGCGGATCTTTGCTTGCTGTGCCATATGCTGTCGCAAGCCATATTGCTCTCGGCCCCTGCCCCATTCCGGATACTGCGGCACGTTACTCCGCGGCTCGATGAAACCGGTGACAGCTATCGCAGGTGCTTTTGATTTTCCCTTTGACGGATCGATTGCCGGCATGGCACTCGCGGCACTTTTCTATGGCCGGCATGGCAATCTCCGCGCTTGGCTTCGAATTCGCCTTGTCGTGGCAGTCCGTGCAGTCAACCGTGTCATGCCGGGAGTGCGCAAACACGGCGACCGGATGGTAATCGCGGTTGATATGCAGCGGCGTCACCTTCCATGGAACATCGTTATTTCCGCTCGGTTCGATTTCATGGCATTGGCCGCATTCGAGATTTTCCTTGAAAAACGTCGCAGCATACTTCCGCGCAAGATCATCGACACATCCCAGGGTGTGGCTGGCGGCCATGCCAGCCCCGCTCTCAGGTTTGCATGCCGCCATATTCTCCGCCGAACCAGCCAGCCATCTGGCATTCAATTCGCGCAATCTGTTCAATACCTCGCGCTCCGATCCATGGGGCACAACTTCCTCGACAGGCTCAATGAAATACTGCACGTGACACTGTGACTGCTGGCAAGTTTTTCTCATGGTCATGGGTGCAAAATGCGCTCCGGACTCTTCGAGCCTGTGACAGTCGCGGCACGCCAAAACAGTATTGCCTTTCGGGCTCAACAAGCCCTTCTTGTCCAAATGAACCTGATGGTTCAGCTTGAGTCCGGGTTTCTCGACCAGCTTTCCCTTGTCGTCCTGCCGGACATGTACGACATTTTTGCCATCTGGAAAAGTGATATTGAACGGCGGATGATCCGTGGCAAAATCGCGCACGTCGTCAAACTCCGTGCGAGCATATTTACCCTTGATATCGCCATGGCAGGCTACACATTTCAATGAATCATGCAGCACCAACCCCGCTTTCCCCCTGTGATCCTGATGGCAGTCCGTGCAGCGCACATCCTTGAATATCCGCGCATGCAAATCATCTTCCCTCAGGCGCTTGGCGACCTGTTTATGGCATTCCGCGCAGATATCGTCGGAAATAGCCCGGAAAGCCTGTTGGTGGCAGGTTGTGCATTTCGCGCCAAATACACTATGCCCGCCGGTTAATGGGCCGGGATTCCACAATTCGGTCAGGATGACGGGAAGCGTAGCCTGCCATTTATCAAATGTCGTTGAAGTGCTCGCCAGCAATGGCAACAACAGGAACAAGAAAAGAATACCGGACGCCAAACTGAAGCCGAGCTTGCGCTTGCTCAAGCCCAATTCTGCCAGCGTGACCGGCACGGTCCGGCATGTTGCAGCCTTCTCCTGCAGCGAGTGCGCCATTTCAACCGACAAGGCGATATCGCGGCCATCCGGCACAGGTTCAACAACCAGCAAATAAGGGCCAACTTCGATGCGCAACCCGGGTGAAAGAGCGGCGCTCTGCTCGGCGGCACCGTTGATTTTGATGGTCGCGCCATTTTCTCCCTCAATATACAGCGCCCCATCTTCCGATCGCCTCACGGTGGCATGGAGCAAACCGACACGATGGTCGGGGAGATGAATCTTGCAGGCTGCGCCCCGCCCGATCTGGAGCGATTCGCCGGCAAGGGCGCTTTCCTTGAGAACCGGCAAGCCTTGCTGGTTGCGCGAGACTCGAATCAACAGGCAAGAGATCATTCTGGCTACCAGTAGAAAAATATAGCCACGATGTGGGTAAAGAGCGCGGCCAATAGCGCGACGGATAACGGCGTATGAAGATATAGCCAGAGCTGCATGCTGGCTTTTATCTTGATTTCATTCCGTACCCGCAACACCAGTTTTTGTTTTTGCAAAAGCACGGAATACAGGTCGCGCATTAATTTTGGCTGATCGTCCGCGATCAAGGTTTTGCTCAGTAGCCGTATGCCCAGTATCGCCGCGTCGGTCGGGCAATCATGCTGGCTGCCGCTTAATTGTTGAAGCAGATTGCCGCCCAACCGTGTTTCCCGCCGCGCCTTCAATACCAGCGCGTTCACTTCATCGGGCAAGTCGAGCGCGCGTATCCGCGCCAACTCATCAAGCTTGTCAATCTTGAGCAGCAACCCGTTCAGCGTATCTTCCCCCATATTCCGGGTAATCAGGGCGGGGTAGTTCAGGTACGTAAATAACCCGTAAAATCCGTTCGCTATGACCAGCAACATCAATACATAGGTTAATGTATGGATGTTCCAGCTGAACTGAAAACCGGTATGCAACGAAGCCAACACGATGAGCGAGGCCCCAAGATATACATGCGCAGAAAGCCATCCCTGTAGCGTCCCGCCATAACGCCAGCCTTCCCGGATATCGCGCTTTCTTCGTTCTGCCTTATGTAGCGCATAAAAATCGTCCTGAGCGTTGCGTTCTTCTTGTTGGTGTACGACGCTTGTCCGGTAATGACGCCTCTCGGGCACTTTTGATGCAACACGCTTGCGAACGCCATACAACATCAGCACGATTATAATCAGCGCCGAAGTAACGCCCAGCACGAAACTTAACCAGGTTCCGCCGTAGAACAGGCTATCGGCAGGTTTTACCGACACATAAGCCACCAACGCAACGGCCACCAGCAAGCCCGCAATTTTGAAATACCGGTAATTTTTGTACTTTATCAAGGTGGAGGACTGCGACAGGTTCATAAGAAGCTCCGGTGATGATGGGGCGGGTGTCTTGCCGCCTACCTGACAAAGCTGAAAAATTCTTCCGGGCTTACACGCAAGGCAGCGCCGGTGGGACAGGCACGGACGCAGGCGGGGCCCGAGATAATACCCATGCACATGTCGCACTTGACCGCTTTTTTGGGCAAATTCGCATCAGCCTCATTCCGGACTTCCCGGTGTTTGCGCCTGCCGAATACCGCCTCCCAAACAGTGAGTTGCTTGTACTCGCTTGTGCCTGCCATTTGGATCGCATCGTATGGGCAATTATTCAGGCAATTGCCGCAACCGATGCAACCATCATCGATAAACACCTCGCCATGCACCGAACGGCGAATCACGTCAGGAGGACAATCCTTCATGCAATGCGGGTGTTCGCAATGCCGGCAGGAAACGGGAACATGGACTTGTTCAAATGTCGGGCCGGCCCCGCGATTCAAACGCGAAATTCCACCGTGCACGTCGGCGCAGGCCCTTTCGCAATTGTTGCAGCGAATGCACTGCGAATAGTCGATCAGCAACACATCGGTCGCCTCGCCCACCCCATGATCCATCAGGAACTTAATCAGCCCGCCGGGTTCGCCGGACGGATTGGGCTCGCCTTGGCTGATGCGCTCCAGATAACGGCTGCCAACCTTGCCGCGCATTGAAGAATTCCGCTCCATCACTGCCCTGAAATGCTCGGCCTCCAGCACAATCACATCGGTGGGCGATACCGCGCGCACTGTCGCGGAGTGCGGCATGTTGGATGTCAGAGCCATCTCCCCGAAATAGTTGCCTGCGGAGACATACGCCAGAACCTGCTCTTTTCCCGCAACCATACGGGATACCGTAACCGAACCGCGCCGGATCATGTATAACCCGTCCGCTTTGTCGCCCTCTTTGAAGATTACTTCGCCAAACGCATATTGTTTGAACTTGGCGCCTTGAACGAGATAATCGAGCTCGCTATCCGGGAGCGACGCATCCAGGTAATTCAGCACGACCCGCTTGAGCGACACCTCGTCCAGCTTGCGCTGCACACCGCTCGCCGCATTCAGCAACTTGAGCATCGAGCGGCGCGGCGTTTCGACAAGCACGCAATTCTCTCCGGCTATTGCCGTACCAGAACGGCGGCGCCCGGACAACAATCCCATCTCGCCGAAAAAGTCTCCAGCGCCCATTGTAAAAACAGCGGCACCGTCTTTCCCTTCGACATGAACGCTGACTTCGCCTTCCAGGATCGAGTAAAAGCTGTTGTTGTAATCGCTCCGCGCAAAAATAACTTCGCCGCTACGCGGCGCCAGAACCGAGCTATCCAGCATGAATTCGCGCAATTGCAGCGTCGTGAGCGACTCCAGTAACGGCAGATTGCGCCTGACCAGCGCAATGCCATCGCCGACCGAGCGAATATTGGGAACACCGGCGAATTTCTCCCGCAGCAACACCTCGTCGGCAGGCTCGACGGGATTGCCCGTAATATATTCGACGGCCTCATAACCCTGGTTCATCGCCTGCTTGATGAGCGGATATCCGGCCAACGCCCCCACGATGTACAAACCCGGCACATTGGATTCGTATTGCTCGGACAGTTGCGGCACGGAGGCCGTATCGCTGTTCGGAAAGCGCACGCCGAAATTTTCCAGCAATTTGCGCGGCGGCTCCGCTCCGAGACGTGCGATGACACGATGGCATTCGATGCGCTCCAGGCCTTGCGGCGTATGCGCCACGAAGGCCACGGGAAAATCGCCTTTTGCAATCGTGTCGACGCGCTCGGCCCAGGTACTGACGCGCGTTTCGATATGCCCTTCGGTGACAGCGGTCATCAGCAGTTGGAAGTTTGCTTCCGCGCAATTGCTGAATTCCTCATGGAGATTGACCAAAATCACCCGATTCTGCCTGGACAGTGCGAGCGCATTTTCCACACCCGCATCGCCGTCGCCGACCACTATGATCGTTTCGTTGCTGTATTCGTCCGGGTCGTCCAGCTGATACTGCACTCTCTGCATGTCTTCACCCGGCACGCCCAATTTGCGAATGTTGCCCTGCAGCCCGATGGAAAGCACCACGAATTCGGCGGTCAACGTCTTGCCCGGCTCCAAGGGAATCCGAAAATTGCCGCACTGCCCGGAGATCGCGGAAACCGCCGCACCCACGCGCACATTCACTCCAAGCTCGGCAAGTTCCTGCTGCCAGGTTCTCAGAATATTTTCACGGGTTCCCGCATAGAAACTCAAGGCGCTGCGCAAAGGCAGTTGCATCGGCTCCGCTCTCACCAGTTTCCCCTTCTGGTAGCGATGGATGGTATCGGCGATGTGGGGCGCGGCCTCAAGAAGAACATGGGAAATGCCGAGCTCCGCCGCTCGCGCAGCGGCAGACAAGCCTCCAGGCCCCCCACCAACAATCGCAATTTTAAAATGCTCGCTCATACAATCAGGCGTACCACGCCGCAAAACGGGATGCGGCAATCCGGATTGGACAGAATAAACCATTCCTTGTTCGGCATGTCAATGGATGCTCCAAGCCGGATGCATTTTATGGCGTTCTTCCCCCGACAAGCTGTATTTCAAGGGCGATGTAAAACCAATCCTGCACTTGAAAAAGAAAACGATGAAGGTGTCGAAGCCGGAATATACGACTGCGTTTATGTGGCTGGCAGTCAGGCGGGTAAAGTATGGGCAGACAGCAGGTTTGGCAGTCAAAAATATCTCGGGTTAATCGGGCAGACGCCGCACAGCGGGATCAGCATTCATAGCGGGGGCGATGGGGAGACATCTTAACTTTTATCTTGTCGGCAATGGCCGCCCATCTCTGCCGCTTTCGCCCCGCATCGGGCGGTTAATTCCTTCATGTGGGATGTTTTGCATGAAGGTCCCCATCGATTATTGCGTCTGGCAGGCTATTTTCCGCTTGAGGCAGGAGTGGAACTATCAGACAGCATCACATTGATAGAGGCCTGCTGCCTGGCATCGGCCAGATAAGCCCGGAACATTTCCTCTCCGGTCAGTTTGCGCAGTTGCTGCACGTAGCCGTTTCGCTTCTCCCCGTCAAGTTTACCGCCTTCCTTGACAGACTCTATGCGCACCAGCACATAGCCATCCTGCGGTGTTTCCGCTCCGATGAACTGCGGCAGCCTGGTTGCATCCGCCTGGAATATCTTGCGCACCATATCCCTGTCCAGCGTGCCAAATTTTGCACGGGTGACGGTTTGGGCTGTAGCCCAGTTCAGTGCGGGTTTGTCGCCGCGCTGTAATTGCTCCAGTAAAGTCCTGCCTTGCTTGACAGCCAGTTCCGCTGCCTGCCCGCGCAACAGTTTACCGCGAATCGTTTCCTGCACTTCATCCAGCGCACGCACTGCGGCTGGCTTGTGTTCCAGAACCCGTGCGGCAACCAGCGTATTGGCTGCAACCTCGATCGCGCCCGTATTACGTTTGTCTTTCACTGCCCCATCGGAAAAAACTGCCTGCAACATTTTCTCCGTCCAGGGCTCGCCCGCAGCCATTCCTTTGATCAACCACCCGCTCTGCTCAATCTTGACGCCTGCCAGATCAGCTGCCGGTTTCAGGGTATCGCTTTGCTCATATACGGTATTGCTGAACTTTTCGGCCAGTTCCGCAAACATATCGGTCGCCTTCTGCTGGCGCAGTTTTCTCAAGATGTCTTCCCGCGCCTCATCAAACGACAATAGCTTGGCGGGTTTAACCGCAAGCAGTTTGATAATGTGATAGCCGAAATCCGATTTCACCAGGTCGCTGATTTCGCCCTGCTTGAGCGCAAACGCAGCATCCTCGAACGGTCCGACCATCATGCCGTGTCCAAAGAACCCGAGATCGCCGCCGTTTACCGCAGAGCCCGGATCCTGCGAATTCTGCTTGGCCAGAGCGGCAAACTCGGCAGGATTTTTCTTGGCTTGTTGCAGCAACTGTTCTGCCTTTGCCTTGGCGGCATCCTGCTCAGCCTGCGGCGCGGTGGCAGCGACCGCAATCAGAATATGCGCCGCCTGGCGCTCTTCCGGTGTGCCAAAATCGCGCTGGTGCTCTTCATAATACTTGCGCGCATCCTCCATATTCACTTCAGCTTTCGGCAGCAAATTATCTACCGAAAGCTTCACATACTCGACCTTTACCTGTTCCTGTACCTGAAACTCTTTAAGATTTTGTTCGTAATAAGTCTTCAGTGCGTTCTCGCCCACTTTTGCCTGCCCCATGAATGGCTGTAACGATATGGGTGAAACGCTTACCACACGCTGTTGCTCGTTCAGGCGGATGATGTTGTCCGCCACATTATTTGAGGCAAATCCGTTCTGCACATATGCATCGCGCATCTGCTGCCCGGCAAGGTCGCTGCGCAGGCGAGCCTCGAACATCAATGGCGACATATTCTGGTTTGCCAGCGCAGCTCCATAACGCTTCTTGTCAAACTTTCCGTTATCCTGAAACGCTTCGATACCCTGGATAATCTGCGCCACCTGCGCGTCGCTGACTGTCAATCCGGCCGCTTTGGCGCGCTCGACCAGCAGCCGCTGCGCAACAAGATTATCCATCACGTTATGCCTTACTTCGGGGCTCTCGAGCATCGCCGCATCAAAATTGGCTCCCAACGCTTGACGTAAGCGATCCTGCTGCTGACGCAGCGCGTCCTCAAATTCTTGCTGAGTAATTTCTGTGCCGTTCACCGTAGCAACCGCGTCAGCCCTGTTGCCGGATTGGTTATACGAATCCACACCCCAGAAAGCAAACGGCAAAATGATGAGCGCCAGCACAATCTGCACCCACTTCTTATTCTCATGGACAAGATTAAACATAATAACGACACCAACCTAATTGGTTTAAAAGGCATAAATGCGAAAAAGGCGAACTTGCGTTCGCCTTGATTTGGCGGAGTGGACGGGACTCGAACCCGCGACCCCCGGCGTGACAGGCCGGTATTCTAACCAACTGAACTACCACTCCAGAAAACTATCCGTTGGTGGGTACTGACGGGATCGAACCGCCGACATTCGCCTTGTAAGGGCGACGCTCTACCAGCTGAGCTAAGCACCCAACAAAGTCGATCAGTTTACAGCATCTTTCAGGCCTTTGCCAGCTGTAAATTTTGGAACCTTGGCTGCCTTGATCTTTATCGTCTCGCCGGTACGGGGATTGCGGCCGCTGCGCGCTGCACGCTTGCCAACTTTAAAAGTGCCAAAACCGACCAAACTCACTGTATCCCCTTTTTTCAATGCTTTTTTGATCGAATCTACGGCTGCGTCCAACGCACGGCCAGCAGCCGCCTTGGAAAGATCAGCGGATTTAGCAATTGCATCAACCAGATCAGATTTATTCACGTAAGCCCCCTTGATATTGAGTGGTTAAAAACAGGAAGAAGTCCTGCGACGGCTTTATATCAAGGCCGCGCAGCTTTGGTCAAGCGATTACGCTAATTTTTTAGCTTGCGCCACTGTTAATTAATTGCTATCTGGATTTTTTCAGTGCTTGGTCACCAGCGGCGCTTCCTGGGCAGCGCCGGTTGCTGGCAAACCGGCAGGCGCTGCGACTTCGGGCGATTCCGGTAATGGCTCCGGTTTGCGCTCCAAGGCCAGTTCCAACACTTGGTCTATCCACTTGACCGGATGAATATCCAGCTTGCTTTTGATGTTGTCGGGTATTTCTGCCAAATCCTTGGTGTTTTCCTCCGGAATCAGAACCACTCTGATACCCCCGCGCTGTGCCGCCAGTAGCTTTTCCTTCAGGCCGCCAATCGGCAGCACCTCTCCGCGCAAGGTAATTTCACCGGTCATTGCCACGTCTGCGCGCACCGGGATACCGGTCAGCGCCGAGACGATGGACGTGCATATCCCGATCCCTGCGCTGGGCCCATCTTTGGGCGTTGCACCCTCCGGCAAGTGTATGTGCAAGTCCGATTTCTGGTAGAACTCCTCATTGACGCCCAGCCGCCTGGCGCGCCCGCGCACCACACTGATGGCGGCCTGAATGGATTCCTGCATCACTTCGCCAAGCTTGCCAGTGGTGGTCGTCTTGCCTTTACCGGGCAATATGGCGGTTTCGATAGTCAGCAATTCGCCGCCGACCTCGGTCCAGGCCAAACCGGTAACCTGCCCGACTTGGTTGTTCTTTTCGGCAATCCCATACGAATAACGGCGCACGCCGAGATATTTATCGAGATTGCGCGCGTTGACGATTACTTTTTTATTGCGTTCTTTCAGCGAAAGCGCCTTCACCACCTTGCGGCAAATTTTGGATATCTCGCGTTCCAGGCCGCGCACCCCTGCTTCGCGCACGTAATAGCGCACGATATCGCGCAATGCGCTCTCGGAAATATTGATTTCCTCCGGCTTCAGCCCGTTGTTCCTGATCGCCTTGGGCACCAGATAGCGCGTGGCGATATTGATCTTTTCGTCTTCCATGTAGCTGGAAACGTGAATGATCTCCATGCGATCCATCAACGCATCCGGAATATTCAGCGTGTTCGCCGTCGCGACGAACATCACGTCGGAAAGGTCATATTCGACCTCGACATAATGGTCGACGAACGTGCTGTTCTGTTCTGGATCGAGCACTTCCAGCAGCGCGGAAGACGGATCGCCGCGCATGTCCATGCCCATCTTGTCCACCTCGTCGAGCAGGAACAAAGGGTTCTTCACCGCCACCTTGCTCATGTTCTGCAAAATCTTGCCCGGCATGGAGCCGATGTAGGTGCGGCGGTGGCCGCGAATCTCCGATTCGTCGCGCACTCCGCCCAGCGACATGCGCACGAATTTGCGATTGGTGGCACGCGCAATCGACTGCCCCAGCGAGGTTTTGCCCACGCCCGGCGGCCCAACCAGACACAGGATGGGGCCTTTCAATTTATTCACCCGCTGCTGCACGGCAAGGTACTCGAGGATGCGTTCCTTGACCTTATCCAGGCCATAATGATCTTCTTCCAGCACCACCTCGGCCTTTTTCAGGTCGCCGCTGATCTTGGTTTTCTTCTTCCACGGCAGGCCGGTCAGCACGTCGATGTAATTGCGCACCACGGTCGCCTCGGCGGACATCGGAGACATCAGGCGCAGCTTCTTCAGTTCTGCATCCGCCTTGGTGCGCGCCTCTTTTGGCATGTGCGCGTCCTTGATTTTACTTTCCAGACCATCGAAATCGGCGCCTTCCTCGCCCTCGCCAAGCTCCTTCTGGATTGCCTTGACTTGCTCGTTCAGGTAATACTCGCGCTGGCTTTTCTCCATCTGGCGCTTCACGCGGCCGCGGATGCGTTTCTCGACCTGCAAAATGTCGATTTCAGCCTCCAGCAGCCCCAGCAAGTGCTCCAGGCGTTTGCGCACGCCAAAAACCTCCAACACTTCCTGTTTTTGCTCCAGCTTGAGCGGCAGATGGGCGGCAATGGTATCGGCCAGGCGACCGGCATCGTCAATGCCAGCCAGCGAAGTCAGTATCTCCGGCGGGATTTTTTTATTGAGCTTCACATACTGGTCGAATTGCGCGATCAGCGCGCGGCGCATAGCCTCGGACTCGCTGTCCGCCCCGTCCTCCGCAGGAACGATCTCCACTTCCGCATCGAAATGGCTGTCCGCGTCAAACACGCGCAGCACATTGACGCGCTGCGTGCCTTCCACGAGCACTTTCACCGTGCCGTCCGGCAATTTCAGCATTTGCAGGATATTCGCCATGCTGCCTACCGCATACAGGTCATCCTTGCCCGGATCGTCCTTGGCCGCCGATTTTTGCGCGACCAGCACAATACCCTTGCCTGCTTCCATGGCGGTTTCCAGCGCCTTTATCGACTTTGCGCGTCCGACAAACAGCGGAATGACCATATGCGGGAACACCACTACATCGCGTAGTGGCAGCAACGGGTGCAGGTTGGCAGTGGCGGCGTTTGAAACAATATCTTGTTCTGACATGGCGATAACCTCTTCGTTGACTGGAAGGTTAGATGGGGGTAGCTCAAAAAAATTCAAGCGCCCCCTCGGGACAAGATAAAGAACGAGCGGAAAGTGCCTATTCAGGCCGCTTTTGGCGTATCCGCATAAATAACAATGGGTTTGATTTCCCCTGCCGATCCTGTTTTGTCGAGCACCACTTTGCTGACATTTTCCGTCGAGGGCAGATCGAACATGATATCCAGCAATGCGGATTCGAGTATCGAGCGCAATCCGCGTGCTCCCGCCTTGCGCGCCAACGCTTTGTGCGCAATGGCCAGCAGCACGCCTTCATGGAATTCCAGTTCCACGCCTTCCATCGCAAACAGTTTCTGGTATTGCTTGGTCAACGCGTTTTTCGGCTCGGTAAGGATTTGCACCAGCGCGGCCTCATCCAGTTCTTCCAGCGTCGCCACAACGGGCAAACGCCCGACAAACTCGGGGATCAGGCCGAACTTGATCAGGTCTTCCGGTTCCACATCGCGCAGGGTTTCGCCGGTCTTGCGCTCATCCTTGCTGCTGATGGTCGCGCCAAAGCCGATGCTGGCCTTCGAGGATCGGTTGCGGATGACCTTTTCCAGCCCGTCGAACGCGCCGCCGCAGATGAACAGGATGTTCGTGGTATCGACATGCAGGAATTCCGTGTTCGGGTGCTTGCGCCCGCCCTGCGGCGGGATCGAAGCCTTGGTGCCTTCGATCAGCTTGAGCAGCGCCTGTTGCACGCCCTCGCCGGACACGTCGCGCGTAATCGACGGGTTATCCGACTTGCGCGAAATTTTGTCGATTTCGTCGATATATATGATGCCGCGCTGCGCCTTTTCCACGTCATAGTCGCAGGCCTGCAACAGCTTCTGGATGATATTCTCGACATCCTCGCCGACATAGCCCGCTTCGGTCAGCGTGGTGGCATCCGCCATCACAAAAGGTACGTTCAGCAGGCGCGCCAGAGTTTGTGCCAGCAGGGTCTTGCCGGAGCCAGTCGGGCCGATCAGCAGAATGTTGCTCTTGGCGAGTTCCACACCATCCTTGTTGTCGCTCTTGAGGCGCTTGTAATGGTTGTACACCGCCACCGACAGTATCCGCTTGGCCTGCTCCTGCCCGATCACGTACTCATCGAGCGCAGCATGGATCGACTTCGGTACGGGCAAATCCGACTTGCCTGCCTTGTCCGCCTTGGCTCCATCGTTCTGGATTTCCTCGCGCATGATGTCGTTGCACAGGGCGATGCATTCATCGCACACGAACACCGACGGGCCCGCAATCAGCTTGCGCACCTCATGCTGGCTCTTGCCGCAAAACGAACAGTAGAGCAATTTATCACCCGATTTTTTATCCCCAGCCATCGCTGCTAACCTTCCATCTAGTTATCGGCAAACCGATCGTTTTCTCAAACACGCTTTTCCAGCACCTGATCCGCCATGCCGTATTTCACCGCATCCGGCGCGCTCAGAAAATTATCGCGATCCGTGTCGCGTTCGATAGTCTCGACCGGTTGCCCGGTATGTTGCGCCAGCAGCTGATTGAGCCTTTGCTTCAGGTACAGTATCTCGCGCGCATGAATTTCGACATCCGAAGCCTGGCCGCGGAAGCCGCCCAGCGGCTGATGGATCATCACGCGCGAATTGGGCAGGCAGAAACGCTTGCCTTTCTCGCCCGCCGCCAGCAAAAATGCGCCCATGCTCGCGGCCTGACCGACGCACAGCGTGCTGACATTCGGCTTGATGAATTGCATGGTGTCGTAAATCGCCATGCCGGCAGTCACCGAACCGCCCGGCGAATTGATGTAGAAGTGAATATCCTTGTCCGGGTTTTCCGATTCCAGGAACAACATCTGCGCCACAATCAGGTTTGCGCTGTGATCGTTGACCTCGCCGACCAGGAATACCACACGTTCCTTGAGCAAGCGCGAATAGATGTCGTAAGCGCGCTCACCGCGCCCGCTGGTCTCCACGACCATCGGGATCAATCCGATATTTTGCGGTTCTTGATAGTGCATCGCGTCAATTTCCCATCAGTTCATTAAAAGAAATAGCCTTGTCTGCCGTTTTTGCCTGCGCCATCGTCCATGCCACAATATTTTCTTCCATGACCAGGTTCTCTACTTCCTGCAACTGCGAGGCATTAGCGTAAACCCAGCGTACCACATCTTCCGGCTGGTCAAAGCTTTGCGCATAATCCTCAACCAAAGCCCTCACCTGCTCGGGCCTGGCCTTCAGGCCTTGCTTCTGCGCCAGATCGGCAAGAATCAAGCCGAGCTTGACGCGTCTTTCTGCCCGTTCGGCAAAGAATTCCGGCGAAATTGACAAGCCTTCCATCTTCATCCCGCGCGATTCCATATCCTGCGCGGTTTTCTGCATCAAGCTCTGCGCTTCCCATTCCACCAGCGCCTTGGGCACAGCAAAGCTGGACACCTTCAGCAATGCCTCCATCGCCGCCTCCTTGTTGCGCGCTTTCAGGCGGCGCGCCACTTCGTGTTGCAGGCTGCTGCGTATCTCGCTCTCCAGCTTGCTGACATCGCCGCCCTCGATACCGACCACCTCGGCAAAACTGGCATCCACTTCCGGCAATTTCGGCGCCTCCACCTTGTGCAGCGCGATGGTGAAAGTCACCTGCTTGCCCGCCACATCCTTGCCATGATAATCGGCCGGAAAAGTCATGTCGAAAGACTTGGTCTCGCCGGCCTTCATACCGGTAAGGGCCACCTCGAATTCCGGCAACATGCGCCCCGCGCCCAGCACGAACGAATAGTTCTTGGCCTCGCCACCCTGAAAGACTTCGCCGTTCAGCTTGCCGGTAAAATCAACAAGCACCTGGTCATCAGCTTGCGCGGCCCGATCCGCCGTTTCGAATACTGCACGCTGTTTGCGTAGCGTCATAACGGTGCTATCCACATCGGCCTGGGCCAATTCGTAAACCAGATGCTCCATCGCCACGCCCGACAGATCGCCGATCTGCACTTCCGGATAAACCTCGAAAGTCGCGCTGTATTCGATCAGATCGGCATTCGGATCGTTAGTTTTCACCTCGAATTGCGGGTATCCTGCCACCCTGAGATTGTTGAGCTGCACAGCCTCGGCAAACGAGCGCTGCAACGCATCGCCGAAGGCTTCCTGGTGTGCTTGCGCGCCATAATGCTGCTCCAGAATTTTCGCCGGGATTTTGCCCGGGCGGAACCCGGAAATCTTTGCGGTACGCCCGATTTTTTTCAGGCGGGCAGCAACCTCGCCGCGAATGGCTTGCTGGGGAATGGATGCGTTAAGGCGGCGCTCTAACGCGCTCACAGTTATTACGCTGGACATGCTTGGGTTTCCTTAGAGTAGAAGTTGAATTTAAGTTAAAGGAGAAACTCGAACGGCGCTGCACTCATGGTGAACAAGCCATTCCGCTACCTGCGCTGTCGCCGTCCTTTATCGAACTTGAGCGGATTGTAACATGGCCGAGAAAACAGTTGGAGCAGCATGGTTCACCCGCATCCGGCCATGCCCTCGAAAAACCTATTCCCGGACCGCGGTCGAATTCAGGTTGAGAAGAAACCTTCCTGTTTATACAATGGACAGCATCCGCGCAGAGATAGCCGGGGCTGACCGGCGGAATTTGCCGGCATGGCCAGATGGACATGCTAAACCAGCGACACAACCAAGCCACTCAGGGAGCACACCATGAAAAAAATCGAAGCAATTATCAAGCCGTTCAAACTGGATGAAGTGCGTGAGGCGCTTTCCGAGCTGGGAGTCAGCGGCCTGACGGTCACCGAGGTAAAGGGGTTCGGGCGGCAAAAAGGACACACCGAACTGTATCGCGGCGCAGAATATGTAGTGGATTTCCTGCCCAAAATCAAAGTGGAAGTGGTGATTTCTGCCGAATTGCTCGATACGGCAGTCGAAGCTATCATCAAGGTCGCCCATACCGGCAAGATCGGCGACGGCAAAATCTTCATCTCGGCAGTGGAGCAGGTCATTCGCATCCGCACCGGCGAAACCAACGAAACCGCGCTGTAAATAGGCAGGTCGGTTGTCCGGACTGATTAGTGTAGTGTTGCGCTCTTGGCGATACTTATGGACAACCCCTTGTCGGGCGGAGCCCGACCTTGCAACTCTTGCGGTTGACGTAAGTTCCAAATAGCGTGCAACGCTACACTAGCGGGTATCGAAAGTTACGCAAACAACCTGTTCCAGCCACGGCAGCCAGGAGCTCACAATCTTTCCGGGGAAAATCAACCAAATCCGGGCGCTATGAATCGCACCCCTACGATACCACCCGCCCCGCCTCCAGCATTAACTGCCTGCCGCAACGCCGCGCCAGCACTTCGTCGTGGGTAACCAGGATCAGGGTCGTGCCCTGCGCACGGTTGAGTTCCAGCATCAATTCGATGATTTGCGCTCCGGTAGCTGCATCCAGGTTGCCGGTGGGTTCGTCGGCAAACAAGATTTTCGGCTGGGTGACGAAGGCGCGCGCCAGCGCGACGCGCTGCTGTTCGCCGCCGGAGAGGTGTTTGGGCAGATGGTGCGCGCGGGCGGAGAGTCCCACCTGGCGCAGCGATTCGGCGGCGCGCGAACGTGCATCGGTCATGCCGCGCAGCTCCAGCGGCAGCATGACATTCTCCAGCGCGTTCAGCGCAGGCAGCAACTGGAAAGACTGGAACACGAAGCCCGCCGCCGAGCCGCGCAGCCGCGCGCGCCCGTCCTCGTCCAGCGCGAACAGGTCGTGACCGTCGAGCAGCACGCTGCCGCTGCTCGGCACGTCCAGCCCGGCCAGCAGGCCGAGCAAGGTGGACTTGCCGGAGCCGGACGCGCCGAGGACCGCCAGACTCTCGCCCGCCTCAACGGTGAAACTGACCTGCTGCAAGATGGTCAGCGGCTGGCCTTTTCCATCTATTGACGGGCTTAGCACTTGCTTGGTCAGTCCAACTGCCTGCACAATCGCTGTCATGAAAACCTTGCCCCTGAAAATTATTCTGCTGGTTGCCGCACTGTGGCTGCCCTGCCCGGTTTATGCCGCGAAAAATATATTGGTGTTCGGCGACAGTTTATCAGCCGGATACGGCATCGCAGTAGCAGAAAGTTGGGTAAGCCTGCTGCAGCATGAATTGGCGCGCAGCCATCCCGGCTATCGCGTGGTGAACGCCAGCATCAGCGGCGAGACCGCACAGGGCGGGCGGCAGCGCATCGCCGGGGCGCTGCGGCAGCACCGCCCGGCGGCGGTGATCGTGGAGCTGGGCGCGAACGACGGGCTGCGCGGCTTCAATGTCGCAGGCATCGAGGCCGACCTGAGCAGGATCATCGAGGATGCGCGCGCTGCCCGCGCCAGGGTGCTGCTGGTCGGCATGAGGCTGCCGCCGAATTATGGTGAAACCTATACTTTGCAATTTGAGAAGATGTATCGGAAGCTGGCGGAAAAACACCGCATCGGGCTGCTGCCCTTCCTGCTCGAAAGCGTTGCTCCCGAACAATTTCAAGCCGACAATCTGCACCCGACAAAAGAGGCGCAACCGCTGCTGATGCGCAATGTGCTGAAGGAACTGAAGCCGCTGCTGCGCTGACCGCACCACACCGAAAGGGCAACCCAATGACCAACGAATTGGCGCAGGAAACCAGCCCCTACTTGCAGCAGCACGCCGGCAATCCGGTTGACTGGCATGCATGGAACCCGGAAACGCTGCGCCTCGCCCGCGAGCAGGACAAACCGATCCTGTTGTCGATCGGTTACTCTGCCTGCCACTGGTGCCATGTCATGGCGCACGAATCGTTCGAGGATACCGAAGTAGCCGCGTTGATGAACAAGCATTTTATCAACATCAAGGTGGATCGCGAGGAGCGCCCCGACCTCGACCAGATTTATCAGACGGCCCATCAATTGTTGATGCAGCGCGGCGGCGGCTGGCCGCTGACCATGTTTCTCAGCCCCGACGGCACGCCGTTCTTTGGTGGAACCTATTTCCCGAAAGAGGCGCGCTACAACCTGCCCGGCTTTACCGATCTGTTGCAGCGCATCGCGCGGGCCTATGCGGAAAACCGCAGCGAACTGGCCGCGCAGGGCAAACAGCTCATCGCCGCCCTCGCCGGCGCGCTTCCCCCGGTCGGCGCGACGGCGCTACCGCTTGATGCCGAACCGCTGGCGCTGGCAGTGCGGCAACTCGGCGAAGATTTCGATGGCGTGAACGGCGGCTTCGGTGATGCGCCGAAATTCCTGCATCCGGCAGAACTCGATCTGTTGCTACGCCGCAGCCATGCCGCCGCCGAAGAAGAATCCCGGCACATCGTGCAATTCACTCTGCGACAGATGGCGCAGGGCGGGCTGTACGACCAGCTCGGCGGCGGCTTCTGCCGCTACTGCGTGGACGCCCAATGGAGTATTCCGCATTTCGAGAAGATGCTCTACGACAACGGCCTGCTGCTCGGGCTTTACGGGGCCGCATGGCAAAGCAGCGGCGAGCCGTTGTTTGCGCGCGTGGTGGAGCAGACCGCCGCATGGGTCATGCGCGAAATGCAGTCGTTCGAAGGCGGCTACTACTCCTCGCTGGATGCCGACTCGGAACATAAGGAAGGAAAATTCTACGTGTGGCAGCGCGACGAAATCCGCAGGCTGCTGAGCGCCGATGAATACGCGCTCATCGCACCATATTACGGCCTCGACGGCCCGCCCAATTTCGAACAGCGCGCCTGGCATCTGCGCATCAAGACACCGCTGGACGAAATCGCACAGCGCCTGCAACTCTCCGCAGAACAGGCAGCGGAGCAGCTTGCAGCCGGGCAGGCAAAGCTGTTTGCCGCGCGCGGACAACGCATCCGCCCCGGCCGCGACGAGAAAATCCTCGGCACGTGGAACGGCCTGATGATCGCCGGCATGGCGCGCGCCGCGCGGATATTCGATCGCCCCGACTGGCTGCATTCGGCGCAAGGTGCGATGGATTTTGCGCGTGGCACCCTGTGGCGCGACGGCAGATTATTGGCTACATACAAGGACGGCAAGGCACATCTCAACGCCTACCTCGACGATCACGCCTTTTTGCTGAATGCCGCGCTGGAATTGCTGCAAGCCGAATTCAGGAACAGCGACCTAGCCTTTGCCGTGCAGCTCGCCGATGCGCTGCTGGCGCGCTTCGAAGACAGCAAAAACGGCGGGTTCTTCTTCACCAGCCATGACCATGAGGCTCTGATCCAGCGCAGCAAGACGGGGCATGACGATGCCACGCCATCCGGCAACGGCATCGCCGCGCAGGCCTTGCTGCGCTTGGCGCAACTCACCGGCGACTCCGCCTATGCGCGGGCGGCGGAGCGCTGTCTGAAATCGTTTTCCCCGGCACTGCGGCAGGCCGCCGGTTATCACTGCAGCCTGTGCACCGCGCTTGCGGAATATTTGCAGCCCGCCGCCTTGCTGGTATTGAGCGGCAATGACGTGTCCGTCTGGCAAGCGGCGTTGCGGACACGCTATTTACCCGATGTGATGATGATCGTGCTGCCCGAAAATGCAGCCGATCTGCCTCGGACGCTCGACAAGCCGGCCAGCAAACAAACCACCGCCTGGCTGTGCCAAGGCGCGCGCTGTCTGGCGCCGATTACCGACCTCGATGAGTTGCTTGAATCCCTCATTCAGGCGCAGGACAGAATGACGGGCTACTAATGCAGTGTTGCATTCTTGGCGATACGTATGTGCAAACCCATGTAGGTCGGGCTTAACCGGCGACTTGGCTGCTGTATTTGGCGGCCTAGTCGAATGGCTATGCAAAACTCGCCCGACATGTCGGGCGGAGCCCGACCTACAATGCAACTCTTGCGGTTGACATAAGTTCCAAATAGCGTGCAACGCTACACTAGCGTAGCGACGCGCCGCCCAGCATCGAGAATCCGAGCGCGCTCGTCACACCTGCACCGAGGCGTTTTGCCAGGCGATCCGCGAAGTTCTCTTCCATGGTGAAATTCACGATCTTCTCGGCCTTGATGATATCGCGCGCCACCGACTCCAGGCTGCCGTAGCCGTCCGCCAGCCCCAGTTCCACGCCGCGCTGCCCGTTCCATATCAGGCCGCTGAAAATGTCCGGCGCTTCCTTGAGGCGCTTGCCGCGACCCTGTTTCACCACATCGATAAACTGCTGGTGAATTTCCGTAAGCATCTGCTTGGCGTATTCCTGCTGCGCCGGATCGGCCGCCGAAAACGGGTCGAGGAAGCCCTTGTTGGCACCGGCGGTAATCAGGCGGCGCTCCACGCCGAGCTTCTCCATCGACCCGGTAAAGCCGAAACCGTCCATCAGCACGCCGATCGAACCGATCAGGCTGGCCTTGTCCACAAAAATGCTGTCCGCCGCCACCGCCACATAATAGCCGCCGGAAGCGCAAATATCCTCGATCACCGCGTACAGCGGTATCTGCGGATATTTCGCACGCAGACGGCGTATTTCATCGTTGATCTGCCCGGCCTGCACCGGGCTGCCGCCGGGGCTGTTGATGCGCAGAATCACGCCCTGCGTATTCTTATCCTCGAACGCATCCTGCAAGCTGGGAATCAGGTTGTCGGCGCTCGCCTGACTGTCCGATGCAATCAAGCCCTGCATATCCACCAGCGCGGTATGCTTGCCGCTGCCTAACGCTTTCTCCGGCGCACCCGCCCACCCCATCACCAGGAACAAAATGATGAACAAATAAGCGAATGTCAGCGTCTTGAAAAAAATACCCCAGTGCCGCGCGCGGCGCTGCTCCTGAACGGCTGTCATCGCCAGCTTCTCGATCACGCCGCGCTCCCAGTTGTTGTTCTGATCCGACATCGAAATTCCTCAATAAAATCCCAAAACCACTGTCCGCATAACCAGCACCTTGACTGACGTTTTCTGGCAGCCTAGTCGAATGACTAGTAGCTCCATCAGATTACACAGATTGACACAGATTAAAAACCACAGAAATCATTCTGTTCGGCAACTCGCGGCCAGCATGGCACCCAATCTGCGCGAATCTGCGTAATCTGCGAACTAAGCCTTTAAGCATTTCCCTTCAGCCACGCGCGCAATTCCGCAAAGTCCCGCGCCAGCGCGAGCGGCTTCAATTCCTGCAACTGCTCGGGCGGATGCGCGCCATATAACACCGCTACCGCGTCCACCCCGGCATTCTGCGCCATCTGCATATCGTGCGTGGTATCGCCGATCATCAACGCACGTTCGGGGCCGACCGCCAGCTCGTCCAGCAGCTCCAGCAACATGGCCGGATCGGGCTTGGAAAAAGTCTGGTCTGCGGTGCGCGTAGCGTGAAAATATCTTTTCAAACCTGTACTGTCCAGCGCCCTGTCCAGCCCCATGCGGCTTTTGCCGGTCGCCACCGCCAGCCAATGGCCCGCGCCATGCAGCTCCGCCAGTGTCTCGCGAGCGCCTTCGAACAACGGGATCGCCCGATCCTGTGCCAAATAATGATGGCGGTAGCGCTCCACCAGCGGCACATACATGGACTCCGGCGCATCCGGCACCGCATAACGCAAAGCCTGGTTCAACCCCAGGCCGATCACATGGCGCGCCGCCTCATCGCCGGGGACAGTCAGATCCAAGTCGCGGCACGCCGCCTGTATCGAGCCTGCGATCACTGCGGTCGAATCCATCAGCGTGCCGTCCCAGTCGAACACGATCAAATCATAACGCTTTGCCATAGCCGATGCGCAAAAAAAGAGGCGCGGATATTACCACCTTAAGGCGCACCTTCCTAAACATGTGCCACAATGCGCGCCATGCAAAAACCACCGCTTACTCATTGGCTGCTGTATTGCCGCCCCGGCTTCGAGCAGGATTGCGCCCAGGAAGCTCTGCGCCAGGCGCGCCAGCAGAAGCCCGTCATCGCCGAACAGCCCGCCATCATTGCCGAAAGCGGCTACGCCATCGTCGCGCTGAACGAGCAGCAATTAAGCTACCGCGAACTGATCTTCGCGCGCCAGCTGATCCGGCTGCACCACACCATTGCCGCCCTGCCGGAACGCGACCGCCTCACGCCGGTTCTGTCCGCCGTCGCCGCGCTGCCCGGCAGCTTCGGCGCGCTGTGGCTGGAAGTGCCTGACACCAACGATGGCAAGACGTTGTCCGCCTTCACCCGCCGCTTCCAGCCGCTGCTGGAAGAAAAACTTCGTGAACAAGGACGCTTGCCGGAAGATATTAAACTGCCGCGCCTGCACATCTTCTTCCCCGATAAATCATCCGCATTGATCGGTACCGGCGACCCATACAACAGTGCAGCAGCCATTATGGGCATCATGCGCCAGTCGATGCCCGCCGAAGCGCCGAGCCGCTCCACTCTGAAACTGGCCGAGGCAATCGAGGTGTTCATGGATCGCAGCGAGCAGACGCGCCTGCTGCGCCAAGGCATGACTGCGGTCGATCTCGGCGCCGCACCCGGCGGCTGGACCTGGCAACTGGTCAAACGCGGCATCCGCGTCACCGCGGTGGACAACGGCCCGATGAAGGGCGTGCTGGCGAAGCATCCGCTGGTCGAACATCTCAAGCGGGACGGCTTCAAATTCACACCGCACAAAACGGTGGATTGGCTGGTGTGCGACATGGTGGAGAAACCCTCCAAAGTCGCCAAGCTGATCGAAGAATGGTTCGCGGCAGGCTGGTGCAGGCATGCGATCTTCAATCTAAAACTGCCGATGAAGCAGCGCCTCGCCGCGCTGGACAGCGCGCTGGACGGCATCCGTAAACGGCTGGATGAAGAAGGTATCAACTACCGGATGATGGCGAAGCAGCTTTATCATGATCGGGAAGAGGTTACGGTGTTTTTGACGAAGACCAAGGGGTAAGGCAATTTCGCAGTTTTGCCCCGGCGACTAAAGAGGCCGTTCATAGTTCGATACCACGAACAGCCATTCATAGCCCGCGTAGATGGATTCCGGCCTGCGCCGGAATTACGAAATCTGAATTGCCAGATATGTAAAAAGCAAGGGCGCGACGAATCGCGCCCCTACCGGGTCATTTGGCATTCCGGATAGGATTTTAGCCTTGACGGCGCACCAGCAGCGCCGCGACCTGTTTTTTCGGCTTTTCGGAAACTTGCTCTACCGGCTGGGCAGTATTGGAAAAGGCGCTGGCAGAGGGTTCGTAGGGTTTGTCGAACCAAGCATCGTGGCCGGGTTTTTTCGGCGCGGCAGGGCGCGGCGTATGACTGCGCTCAGAATGTTCGCCGCGCGGCGCTCTGGCCGGTCTCGCGGACTGATGCTGCACCACCGCATTTTCCTTCTGAATCTCGTGCTTGATCAGCTTCTCGATTTCCTTCAGGTATTTTTCTTCTTCCGGCGACACCAGAGAGATGGCGATGCCCGAAGCGCCGGCACGGCCGGTGCGTCCGATGCGGTGGACGTAATCTTCCGGGGCGCTGGGTATCTCGTAATTGATGACCATCGGCAACTGGTCGATATCCAGGCCGCGGGCTGCCACATCGGTTCCGATCAGGACGGTCACTTTGCCCTGCTTGAAAGCATCCAGCGCCTGGATGCGCTCCAGCTGGCTTTTATCGCCGTGAATGGCATCGGCGGCAAAGCCGTCGCGCTGCAATTGCCGGGCGAGACGGCCGGTGGTAAGTTTGGTCTTGGTAAACACCAGCACCTGTGTCGCGTCGCTGCCGCGCAGCAGTTGCGCGAGCAGGGCGTGTTTGTCCGCCTGCTCGACCAGATAGACTTTCTGCGTGACGTTTTCGGCGGTGGCATTGCTGCGCGCGACCTCGATGAGCTGCGGGGCGACCAGGAAATCCGCCGATAGTTTTTTGATCTCGTTCGAGAATGTGGCCGAAAACATCAGGCTCTGCCGCTGTTTCGGCAACAAGGCCAGGATGCGCTTCAGATCGGGCATGAAACCCATGTCCAGCATGCGGTCCGCTTCATCCAGAACCAGCACCTGCACCTGGTTCAACTGCACCGTTTTTTGCTCGACGTGATCAAGCAGGCGGCCCGGGGTAGCAACCAGAATCTCTACGCCGGTTTTCAGGTGCGGCGTCTGCGTCCTGATATCGACCCCGCCAAACACCACCAGCGAACGCAACCGGGTGTGTTTCGCGTAAGCCTTCACGCTCTCTTCCACTTGTATCGCCAGTTCCCGCGTCGGCACCAATACCAGCGCCCGCACCGGATGGCGCGCGGGCGAGGCGCTGGCGCTGGAAAGCGGCAGCAATTTTTGCAGGATGGGCAGCACGAACGCAGCCGTTTTGCCGGTGCCCGTTTGCGCGCCTGCCATCAAATCGCGGCCTTCCAGCACGACCGGGATGGCTTGCGCCTGGACGGGTGTGGGGGTGACGTAACCGGATTCGGTCAACGCCTTGAGGATTTCGGGCGCCAGATTTAAATCGGCAAAGCTAACAGTACTCAATCTTTTCTCTTAAGAAATAACCGGGGACGGCCTTCCCCGCTCGAACCCGGGCATTATACTCCACTACCCGAAATACTCCCTGACCGACGCGATATATTTTCTGGGATCAGTACCGGATGCAGAACGTCCGGTGCTTTAGGTACGTTCGGCTCACCGCCATACAAAGCGCCACGCCGAACAAAAAGCTCGTTCGCGATGCGTCGGCGGGAGCGGCAATCTTCAGCTACGACGGCAACGCGGGGTGGCCGTAAAAATAGCCCTGCGCATAATCCACACCGATTTCGGCGAGCATTTCTGCGGTCATTTCATCCTCGACGAATTCTGCAACGGTTTTCAGGCCGAATTTGTGCGCCATGCTGTTAATCTGCTCGACGATGATGCGGTCGCGCTCGTCGGCAACCATATTCCGCACAAAGCTGCCCTCGATCTTCACATAGTCTATCGAAAGATATTTCAGGTACAGGAACGAAGAAAATCCACTGCCGAAATCATCCAGTGCGACAGAAATCTTGTCCGCACGCAACTCTTCGATCACCGCTCTCACCTGGGTCAAATTGGGCAATGCCTCGCGTTCCGTGATTTCCAGCACGATGCTCTGGCAGGGCACGCCCGCGTCGCGCGCCATCCCCGGTATCCCCCGCACCCATTCGAGATCGCCGAAGCTGCGCGGAAACAGATTGAAGAACATTTTGATGTGCGGGCGCTTCTTCGCAATCACGGCGTAATGCGCCAGCCCCTTGCGGAACACCTCCCGATCCAGATCCTTCGCCATACCCAGCTCTTCGGCAACCTCGATAAACTCGCCGGCCGGAATGATCGCCCCGCCATCGCGTATCCGCACCAACGCCTCAAACGCCATCGTCTCCCTGGTCCGCACATCGACGATAGGTTGCAGGAAAACCTCGATGCGGTTTTCGTGAATGGCATTGCGCAGGAATTCACCCTGTTTGAAGATCGACATCATGCTGCGGTCTTCTTCGGATTCAGCGGTCATCACCTGGTTCTTGCCGCGCCTCTTGGCCTTGTATAACACCACATCCATCGCGGAATAAATCTGATCTTCGGTCTGCCCGTCTTCGGGGAAACTCACCATGCTGAAGCTGGCGGTAGAACGTATCTTGCCTACCGGCAACTCAAACTCTTTGCCGGCCAATGCCTGATGCAGCTTTGTGGCGACCTGGAAACCGTTGGCCGCGCCCGTTTCCGGAAGGATGATGGCAAACTCGTCGCCGCCCAGGCGCGCCAGCATATCGCCACGGCGCAAAGCTTCGCCCAGCATCGAGCTGAGTTCCTTGAGCACCATATCGCCGATGGGGTGCCCGAAGGTGTCGTTGATGTACTTGAAATTATCCAGATCGATCATGATTACCGAAAAGCCGCGCTGATGGCGCGTCGCGCGGATGATTTCGTGCTGGATGAATTCCTGGAACTTGCGCCGGTTATACAGTCCGGTCAGCGGATCGCGGATGGATAACTCTTCCAGCTTGGTGTTGTATTCCTGCACCGTTTTGAGCAGGTGATTGAAATACTCGGCCAGGTGATTCAGCTCCCGCAACCGGGTCGAACTGCTGACGCGGTGGCTTAAATCCATATCCATTGTCACATTGCGCATCACCCCCACCAGATTGGCAATCGGAGTAACGACCAAGTAGCGCAACTGGAAATAAAGAATGGCGAAGACCGCGCCCATGACAAGCAGCGTATAGGCGACGACGGAATTGAGCACCTCGTTGAAGGACACTTTCAGGTTACTGATCGGGTAGACAATATCGACCACCCCATGCACCGCTCCGACGCGGGATTCCGCATGGCATTTCAAACACTCTTCGGTTGCCAGCAACGGATACAAATAACGGATCGTCGCATTATCCGGAAACAGCAATGCATCCTGCCCGTTGGTCATTGCCCGCTTGAGCGCGCTGTCTTTTTCGATCAATTCGCGTTCGCCTTCCATCTCGCCGAATTCCAGCGCCACTATCTCGCCGCGATACACCCTTATCTGCGCGCCCGGCATGACGGCATTAAGCCGCCCGATGGTTTCGTTGACTTCCTGTTTGCGCCAACCCTTGCGCATCGCGGAATACAGGCTCTGAAACACCAGCTGGGAAGTTTGCCGGGCATCGTCGCGCGCCAGATCATGTATCGCCCGATCCCGCACCATTCCAGACATGACAAAGATTAGCGCGAAGGCAACCGCCATCGAGAACACGGAAAGCAAAATCAGCAGCCTGCCCAGCGTAAGCTGGGCAACGTAACCGGTTATTTTTTTCATCTGGAGTCAGCTTTCCCGCAATTGACTTTTTCTTGTATTTTTAACTTCATCCGCATCGCAACTCAGGAATCAGTGCCTTAACATGCTGCTTGGATATCATATCAGCCTGATGGCCGATTGTTTTATCGCACAATCGGCAGTGATAGCAAAAACCTATTTCTTGCCCACCCTTTATCTTCCCTCATCGCTGCGCAGCAACGCCGGCGTCCAGCCGCGCAATAAACTTCTCCAGTTCCAGCGGCAGCGGCGCTGCCAGATGCAGCGGCTCGCCGCTCAGCGGATGGCTGAACGTGATCGAATGGGCATGCAAAAACATGCGCTTCAACCCCTGTTTCATCAGCTCCTTGTTGCGCGCGAAGTCGCCGTATTTATCGTCTCCTGCTATCGGAAAGCCGAGATGCGACAGATGCACGCGGATCTGGTGGGTGCGTCCGGTCTTGAGCTGCGCTTCCAGCAGGGAATAGCCCGGCCAGCTTTTTTGCAACGTGAAGACGGTGTGCGAGGCCTGCCCGTCTTCCCTGACCATCACGCGCTTCTCGCCCTGTGGCGTGTCGAACTTGTGCAGCGGCAATTTGACATGTTGTTTGGCGTTTTTCCATTGCCCAAGCGCCAAGACGATGTAGCGCTTATCGCTGTTTCCCTCGCGCATGATCTCGTGCATCGCGGTCAACGCAGAACGCTTTTTTGCCAGCAGCAGCACGCCGGAGGTTTCGCGGTCGAGCCGGTGCACCAGTTCCAGAAATTTGGCCTGCGGGCGCGCGTGGCGCATTTGTTCGATGACGCCGAAGCTTACCCCGCTGCCGCCATGCACCGCCACGCCAGAAGGCTTGTTCACCGCCAGCAGCGCGTCATCCTCGTAAATGACCGGAAACTCGACAGCCGGTATATGCTCCTGTTTCAGTTCATGTTTTTCCGCGACACGGATCGGCGGAATACGTAACAAATCGCCCGGTTGCAGGCGGTAGGTCTGCCTGACACGTTTCTTGTTGACCCGCACCTCGCCGCCGCGCAGTATTTGATAAACATGGCTTTTGGGCACGCCTTTCAGAAGCCTGAACAGGAAATTATCGATACGCTGAGCCGCGCCGCTTTCATCTATCGTAAGAAATGCGACGGAATCTTTGCTTAAACCATTCATTTTGCTTATACTTCGCTGCTCGCGCGTTTTGGTATCGGGTAAGTTTGGGATGTAATTCCCCGCCAAGAATAATTTTTGGCACAAGCGACGGCGCAATGCGCCGCCACCCTTCCAGCCGCAGCCCGGTTAATATCGTTCACCGGAACCAGTAGCGATAGTAATTGATTTATGCGCTCAAAGCACCTGCGGATTTTAAGTGAGGCAGCCATAGCTGGCTCACACCCTAAGGACTTATGCAACAGCCGGCGAAACGGATGCAGTGCGATACGGCAATACTTCCGCAACCGCTGATGCAGATACTCCAGAAAACGATTTTTAGACAAGCTACTGATTGAGAACTGATTTGACCAACCGTTTGCACAAACTATATCTGTTTGCACGATTGCTCCCCAGTATATTCATCTGGCACGCCTGATCGCGTGTAGCTTGGTCTCGCCCGTGTCAGAGCGCGGGAGGCAACATTATGAAACGCATGCTATTCAATGCGACGCAGCCGGAAGAACTCCGCGTCGCCATTGTCGACGGTCAGAAACTCATCGATCTCGACATTGAAATTGCCGGCAAGGAACAACGCAAGAGCAACATCTACAAGGCCGTCATCACCCGCCTCGAACCCAGCCTCGAAGCCTGCTTCGTCGAATACGGCGGCAGCCGCCACGGCTTCCTGCCATTCAAGGAAGTCGCCCCGCAGTATTACCAGCCCGGCAGCGGCAACCGCCCATCAATCAAGGAAGCCTTGCGCGAGGGTCAGGCTTTGCTGGTGCAGGTGGAAAAGGACGAGCGCGGCAACAAAGGCGCGGCGCTGACCACCTACATCAGCCTGGCCGGCCGCTACATCGTGCTGATGCCGAACAACCCGAGCGGCGGCGGCGTGTCGCGCCGCATCGAGGGCGAGGAACGCGACGAACTGCGCGAAGTATTGGCAAATGTCGAAGTGCCGAAAGGCATGAGCATCATCGCGCGCACCGCCGGCATCGGACGCAACGAGGAAGAGCTGCAATGGGACCTGGATTACCTCAAGCAATTGTGGGATGCAATTGAGGGCGCGGCCAATGCCGAAAAAGCCCCGTCGCTGATCTATCTGGAAAGCAGCCTGGTGGTGAGGGCCATCCGCGACTACTTCAACCCGGAAATCGGCGAAATCCTGATCGATACCGAAGACGTCTACCAGCAGGCGCTGGCGTTCATGAGCACGGTGATGCCGAACAACGTGAACCGCATCAAGCGCTACGTGGACGACGTGCCGCTGTTCTCGCGCTTCCAGATCGAGCACCAGATCGAATCGGCACATGCGCGCGAAGTGCGCCTGCCGTCCGGCGGCGCGATCGTGATCGACCATACCGAAGCGCTGACCTCCATCGACATCAATTCGGCGCGCTCCACCAGGGGCTCCGACATCGAAGCCACCGCATTCAACACCAACCTCGAAGCGGCGGAAGAAATCGCCCGCCAGCTGCGCCTGCGCGACCTGGGCGGATTGATCGTGATCGACTTCATCGACATGGAAAACAGCCGCAACCAGCGCGACGTGGAAAACCGCCTGCGCGATTCGTTGCGCTACGACCGCGCCCGTGTGCAGACCGCCAAAATCTCCCGCTTCGGCCTGCTGGAACTGTCGCGCCAGCGTTTGCAGCCGAGCCTGGGCGAGAGCAACTACATCGCCTGCCCGCGTTGCAGCGGTATCGGCCATATCCGCGGCACCGAATCTTCCGCCCTGCACATCCTGCGCATCATCCAGGAAGAGGCGATGAAAGAGAGCAGCGCTGCGATTCACGTACAGGTTCCGGTGGATGTCGCCACCTTCCTGCTCAACGAAAAGCGCTCCGATATTCACCGCATCGAATCGCGCCTGAAAGTTGCGGTTACCTTGATTCCCAATCCGCACCTGGAAACGCCCAACTACAGCATCAACCGCCTGCGCCAGGACGACCTGACCGGCGAGGTGTTGCAGGCCAGCTACAAGCTGGTGGAAAAACCGGTTGAAGAAAAACCGCTGACCGCCGCGCAGGAACAGCAAAAAGCCACCCGCGCCCAAGCCGTGGTGCAGGGCATCACCCCGGCGCAGCCCGCGCCGATGAAAACCGAAGAACCAGAGACCAAACCCTCGCTGCTCGGCAAGATATTAGGCTGGTTCAAGGCCATGAGCGCGGAAGAAGAGCAACCCAAAAAGGCCAAACCGGCGGCAGCCAAGCCCCGCAACGCTCCGCAGCGTGAACGTGGCGAGCGCAGCGAAGGCGGCAAGCGCCGGGAGCGCGGCGAACGCGGAGAGCGCGGCGAACGTGCGGAACGAGGCGAAAGCGGCAAACGCGAGCGCGGCGAAAAACCCGCGCCGGCAGAAGACGCGGTAAAACCGCAAGAGCCGCGCCAGCCGCGACCGCCGCGCCAGCCGCGTGCCGCACCAGCGCAGCGGCAAGCCGAAGAAAAACCTGTTCCTGAAAACCAGGCTGCCGCACCTGCCGCAGAAGCGGTCGAGGATGGCAGCACGCGCGAAGGCGCCCGCCGTCGCGGTCGCCGTGGCGGCAGGCGCGAGCGCGAGCGTCGCGATATCACCGCACAGGGCATTGAAGCGTCGGCAGGCAACGGAGAAGCTGCTATTGCAGAACAGGAAACCGTAGCGCAGGCCGCTCCAACGGCAACCGCCAAGCCAGCCGATACCGTTCCGGCAAAACTCAAGCCTTCCGAATATATCGCCTATCCGACAGGCTGGACGCCACCTGCAAAGCCGAGCGAATACATCGCCATGCCAACAACCGCAGTTCAACCGGAAGCAGCGCCTAGCAAAATTTCTGCACCCATTGCGGCCAGCAGCGGCGAAGGCCTGTTCCAGATCGAAACCGATCCTGGAAAACCTCGGGTCATCGCAAGCATTCCTGCCGGGTACACGGATGAACCCGCAACGCGCCGCCGCACCCGCCAACGCGAAGTTTATGTGGAGAATGAGCCTCTGATGCAGGTCGAAACGCAGCATCCGCAAACGTAGTCCCGTCCGGGCAGGCAAAAACAAAGCCGCGCGATTTTCATCGCGCGGCTTTATTGTGGCCGCTGTGCAACGTGAGCCCGGCCGACATCATTCGCTGTTGCGGAACACGCTTATCAGCAGCGCCAGCGTAGCCGCCCAGAACAGCAATGCCATCACAAGCTGCGTCTTCATATGAGACGTCCATTCCGCGCTCCTGCCAGTCTGTTTTGCCGCAACCGGCGAGATTTGCATCTCATTGCCATCCGGCAGCGCCAAAAAGCCCACCGGGGTGCCGAGCCCGGCCTGCCGGAACGGGGCGGTAATAACGCATTCGTGAGTCGGGGCCAAGCCGAGCTTCCTTACCCGGTCGCACGTCTCCGCGTCCAGGCGCAGTTCGTAAATTTCCGCAATATGCGCCGTGATGTTCCAGACAAACAGAAATCCTATAAACAGGCAGCCGAGCGCAGCGATTATCTTCTTGTCGTCACTTTCTTTGCGAACTTCCATATGCGCCTCCCGGTGAAAACGTAACCATCCTAAAAACCTTAGTTCAATCCGCATATTTCGCAGATTAACGCAGATTTTCAGAGAGTTGTTGGCAAATATCGCTTCACCCAAAAGATAGATCAGCAAGCTCAAGTTGCTTGTTGTGTAATCTGCGGACAATTGCTTTTTTCTAGCAGCCTGTCTGACTTGAAGAATCGAAGCGAAGCGGGTCAAGCAGGCAAGCCGCGCAGCGGCTGCTCGCAAAATCGGCTGGGCGAGGACAGATTTTGCGAGCTTTCGCCTTGCGGCGAAATGCCTGCTTACCCCACTTGCCGGTTTTGCAGGTCAATAGTCGTTCTATTGGCCAAAAAAGCGGTGAAATATGGCCCGGCCAGGCGGATTTGCAGCCGATTCCCTTTAAGTCAGATAGGCTGCTAGGAAGGCGCTGATTTATTCGTCATCCCCGCGAAGGCGGGGATCCAGTGCCTTTACTTAACTGGGTTCCCGCCTTCGCGGGAACGACGAAACCGAATAAATCAGCGCGTCCTTAGGTCATCCTCATGTGTAATGTATTGGTGAATCGCCAAACCCACCATCACATTGACCGAAGGAGACCCAACGTGAAAGCATCATGCAGCATGTTCAGCCAAATACTCAAGCTAATTCCGCGCACCGATTTCGAGCGCCACGTCAAAGAAACCAAGGCGGAGCACCGCAGCAAGGGGCTGTCGAGCTGGAGCCAGTTCGTCGCCATGTTGTTCTGCCAGCTTGGCAGGGCGCACTCTTTGCGCGAAATCGAAGGCGGACTCAAAAGCTGCGAGGGTATGCCCACGCCGCAATGACCGAGGAACGTATTGCCGCCACCAAGGCTGTGGAGCGTGTGGTATTGGAAATCACTGGGGCGACCGGCGGCACCGGGAGAAAAGCGGCAAAATCCGCTTGACGTGCGGAACGCTACGCTATACAGTTAGCCATGATTAAAACATTCCGGCATAAGGGACTGCAAAGGTTCTTCGAGACAGGCAGCAAGGCGGGCATACAACCCAGCCATGCGCCCAAACTCAAGCGGCAACTGCGGCGGCTGGATGAGGCCAGCAGCGCAGCGGACATGAACCTCCCCGGCTGGAAGCTGCACCCCTTGGGCGGCGATCTGTCCGGGCATTATGCGGTATGGGTCAATGCGAGCTGGTGGATGACCTTCACCTTTGAGGGCAAGGATGCCGTGCTGGTGGATTACCAGGATTACCACTGAAAGGAAATTGAACATGAGCAAAATGCACAACCCGCCGCACCCCGGCGAAACTCTGCGGGAAGATGTATTGCCCGCCTTGGGATTGTCCGTCACCGATGCCGCCGCGCAGCTTGGCGTGACCCGTGCGGCGCTTTCGCGCGTGCTGAATGGACGCGCCGCAATCTCGCCGGAAATGGCCTTGCGCATCGAGCAATGGCTGGGTGTGGAAAATGGCGGGCGGGCGGATGTATGGCTGGCGGAGCAGGCATCCTACGACCTGTGGCAAGCACGCAAGAGCTTCAAGCCGAAGGTGCGGCGCGCCGAGCTAATCGCAGCCTGAACGAGCATCACCGTCCCCCATGCGGTTCATGGGGAAAGCGGGGCTGCCCGGTGTTAGCGCAGCGGACATGAACCAACGCGAAAAAGTGTGGCCGAACGGTGTATCCGGAGTACCCACGTACAAGAGAGCCTACAAAGATTTAGGCAGCGGGATGCCGAAACGCCGTTGCGGGTATGGTATGCCGAGGCAAGCCGGGCGGACTGGCAAACACCGGCGGACATCAAGGCGGCTTACCGGAATGCCAAGTTCAACATTAAGGGCAATGCCTACCGCCTGGTAGTAGCTGTGCATTATGACCGTGGGCAGATGTTTGCCCGCTTCATCGGCAGCCATCGCCAGTGCGGCAAGATCAACGTTGAAACGATTTGAGGAACCCGAAATGGAACTGCACTAAAAATGACTACCTGGCGGCGCTGACGGAAGCGGAGTGGCACATCCCGGTTTTCCAGTCACCCTGCCACCGGCAGTTCGCCCCACTCAGTCGTATAGTTCGGCGACTTCCGATCCCTGCGCATCGCCCAGTGTTTTCTGGTTCCAGAGGCAGCAACAGTCATGCTCCCCGGCCCCATACGGCGGTTAATGCTGTCCATGACCTGCATCAGCCTGGCAGACTTGGCCTGCTCGACCGGGTCATCGAACAGCATGGCCTGGATCGTTCCTTTGGGTTGCAATCCCATCAGCAGCACCCCGCTCTTCTTGTAGCCGAAGCCTGTGCGATAGATTGTTTTCAGCCCCCGTATGGCGGCGCTGACCAGCCTCGCGGTATCGTCCGCAGGCTGTTCCATGGGAACAATGATCGAGCGCTGGCATTGGGGAGCTTTTTCCTTGAACGGATTGGTCTGGATGAATACGCAGACGCTTGCAGCCACGGAGCCATCCTCGCGGAGTTTTTCCGCCGCACTCGTTGCGAAGTAAGCCACTGATTCGGCCAAGTCATCGAGGCTGGACACTTCCCGCCCGAATGATCTGGACACTATGATCTGCTGCCGGGGCGTGCCGGCGGCGTCCAGCTCTATGCAGGGAACGCCGTTGAGTTCCTTGACGGTACGCTCGACCGCGACCGAAAACTGCCGGCGAATTTTGCCCGGATTGGCAACCCGCAACTCCCAGGTCGTCCGGATTCCCATCGCAAGCAGCTTTTCGGCAATTTTGCTGCCAATGCCCCAAACCTCCGCAACGGGGATGCCGGCAAACAATTTACCGAGCTCCGCATCATCCGTCCGCCCGAAGTCGCATACGCCGTCCCGTCCTGCCAGCCCCTTCTTGGCGCAGTGGTTAGCCAGCTTGGCGAGGGTCTTGGTGCCGGCAATGCCGACGCACACCGGAATGCCGACATTGCGTCTTATGGTCTTGCGGATCGTTTGCCCATAGTCGGCTATGGTTTCAGGTGTGAAGCCGTCCAGGTCAATGAAGCATTCGTCGATGGAATAAACCTCCTGCCTGGGCGAGAACGTAGCCAGGATCGACATCACCCGCGCCGACATATCGCCATAGAGGGTGTAATTGCTGGACAGCGCAATGATGCCGCGTTGCCTGGCGAGTTTCTCCAGCTTGAACCAGGGCTCGCCCATCTTCACCCCCATCGCCTTGACTTCGTCGGATCGGGCAACAACGCAACCATCGTTGTTGGAGAGCACCACGACGGGCTTGCCTTCCAGCCTGGGGTTGAACACCCGTTCGCAGGAAACATAGAAATTGTTGCAATCGACAAGAGCAAGCGGCACGGCTGTTCACCCGCTGGAACATGAGCCCATTCAGACTTTATGGATGCTCCATTTCACCACACCCCAGATAGAGAAATCCTGTTCCGGCCCGACCGGAATATCCGGATAGTCGGGATGGGCGGCATGGAGCACCGGCCCGTTCGGAGTGAAGCGCAATTGCTTGACGGTGAATTCACCATCCACCACGGCAATCACCACACAGCCGTCCATGGCCGGCAATGACCTGTCCACCACCAGCAGGTCGCCGTCGGAGATGCCCACGCCGCGCATGGAATCGCCCGCCACCCGCATGAAAAAGGTGGAGTCCTTATGCTCGATCAGATGCTCGTCGAGGTTCAGGCGGCGCTCGACGTAATCGTCGGCCGGCGACGGAAAGCCCGCCGGAATTGCCCGGCGCAACAGCGCTCCGTGACGTTGCAGGAATTCCTTGTTCGGATGCGTCAGAGACAGCAGGGCGGAAGGCGTGGCACGGCGGCCAAAGCTGAGATTGGCTTGCTGCATGGCATTACTTCCGGTACTTGCGGATCAGGCCGATCAGCACGCCGAATATCTCCAGCGTGTCGTTCGGGCGGATCACCGGATAGGCGGGATTGGCCGGGCACAGGACAAACTTGCCGCGTTCGCGGCCTAATGTCTTCAGGGTGAATTCGTTGTCGACGATGGCCACCACGATATCGCCGACATTCGCGGACAGGCGTTTTTCCACCACGGCAAGATCGCCGTCATGGATGCCCGCATCGATCATCGAATCGCCCTTGACCGGAATGATCGTGGTCAGGGACGGGGTTTCGATCAGCAACTCGTCGATGACGAAATACTTGCCCTGGGTCGCCGTCACCGACACCGGCATTCCTGCCTGAACGGACGATTCGGCGAATGGGCGGGCGAAAAACTGGCTTGTCGGAATCCACATGCCGTCCGGCGTGCGCTCGATGAAGCCGGCTTTGCCGAGCCGGTCCAGAATCGCTTTAACCCAGGACTTGGAAGCGATGCCGAATACCTCGCACAGCGAAGCGTAGGAAGGGATACTTTTCCACTCGGCGTAATAGTCTTGCAGCTTGGCCAGATATTCGGCGTCTCTGGGGTTGGACTCGGGCGCGGGAGAATCAAAATCAGTCATGGCATCACCTGTACAGAACGAACGTTCTTTGCATAATAGAGAACGGGCGTTCTGCTGTCAATCGAATCATGAATATCCTGTTTTGCTTTGTCTTGCGTGCGGCAGGTTCGCCAGCATAAACGAGGCGGCTTCGTTCGGGCTCGCGTGCCATTGGACAAGGCTGAACCATACACCGCACGCTGATATAGAATACTGTCTGCGCAATATGGATCATGCGACCGACCCGCCCCGTTAAAATTCCGGGACGGTGATTTTTTCAGGGGTATTTTAATCATGTCAACCATCGGATTGTGGTACCCGGTTTACGATCGCCATCTCGCGTGGGTGGGCGTGAGCCTGGAGACGGACACGACGATAGACGTGCCGCAGGAATTTTTTGGCCAGATGAGCGGCGCGGCGCTGGCAATCGATGAGATCGACGGCAAATTATTTTTTGTGGGCGCCGATGTTCTGGGAGCATGCAAGCAACCGCTGCAACTGCCTTTTCCGTCATCCAGGCTGGTGGCCGTGCTCAGCGAGAACTTCCTGTCGGCCGACGCGAGCATGGCCCTCTTCCGCGCCTGGCACGACAAGAAAATACGCCTGGCGGTAAACGGCCTGAACGTTCCACCCGGACTTTCCCGCGACATGATCGCCGTGCATGTCTTCGATGCCGCCACCGCGCGCACATCGTTTGGCGAAAAAACCTTGCTGGAGGCCAGCCGCTCCGGAGCAAAACTGCTTATCCTTGGCATCGGCTCGCTGGAACTGTTCAAATGGTGCGCCGCAACGGGGTTCAGTTACTTCACCTTCGGCGGGCTGGACACTCCGGAATACGGGGGCAAACCGAAAGACGCTTCCCGCGTGCCGCTGATGCGCCTGCTCTCCCTGGTTGCCGCCGACGCGGATACGGCGACCATGGAGGAGGTTTTCAAGCTCGACCCGAAGCTGGCCTTCGGATTATTGCGCCTGGTCAATTCCGCCTCTTCCGGCATCCGCAAGGAAATTACCAGTTTCGCCCAGGCTATCATGGTATTGGGGCGGCGCCAGTTGCAGCGCTGGTTGCAACTGCTGATGTTCTCCCTGCGCAAGGAAAACGGCGACAGCCCCGACATCCTGATGCAGCGCGCCGCCGAGCGGGGCAGGATAATGGAACTCCTGTCCCAGGAAGGCAACGAAAAAACCGACCGGGAAGAGGCCTTCATGGCGGGGGTGTTTTCCGTGCTGGATATCCTGATGGAGACTCCGCTGGCGGAACTGCTCGAATCGGTTTCCCTGCCGCAGCCGGTTGAAGAGGCATTGCTCGAACGCAAAGGACGGCTGGGCGCCCTGCTCGACCTGGTGTGCGCGACCGAACAACGCAACCTTACCGTGGTGCGACAACTGCTGCCCAATCTGGGCATAGCGCCCGAAACGCTGAGCCGCTCCCAGCTCGACGCCATTTTCTGGGCTTTGAAAATCGCCAACTCCAAATGACACTGCAGGCCGCCCCCGCTCCCAGTGCCGCTGACCGCCATGCTTGTGCCGTGGCGGGCAGCATCGTGCACAGCGTGCTGCACGCAGGCGAAAGGGATTTCACGCGAGCGCTCTTGGAAGCGATCAGGGAAGTTTTCGACTGGCCCGAGGTTTATTGCCATCTCACCGGGCGGGCGGCCTATCTGGCTGACCGGCACAAGTTGCCGGAGGGCTGGCGCGGTTTGACGGAACAAGCCGAACGTGACCGCCGGGCAGCCTGTTTGCCGGCCGACAGCCATGCAAACGAACCTATAAGACTGGGCTGCCCTTTGCTTGCCCAGGGCGAAGTGTTTGGCGTACTGTGCGTGCGGGCGCCATTGGATGTCCAACCGACTTTGCAGGCACTGGCTGAATTGACCTCAATAACCCTGCTTAACCGTTTAGAGCTCGACGAGCGCAAGCGCGACCTGCTGGCCAGCGAAGATACGCTGGCGCGGCAGCAGCAGATCCTCGACCAGATCCACAATTCCGTCATTTCCATGGATTTGAACGGCTACATCACCGGATGGAACAAGGGGGCGGAGCAACAGTTCGGTTACAGCGCCGATGAGGCGATAGGAAAAAACATCCTGTTCCTGTATGCGGGCGAGGATGATGATGAAAATGCCTTGTTTCATGAGGATTTCCTCGAACACGGCAGGCAGGAGATGGTGGTCAGGCGGCGCAAAAAATCCGGCGAGGTGTTCTGGGCCAGCCTGAGCCTTTCGCTGTCGTATGATGCGCAGGGCAACCCCACCGCGATTCTCGGCTATCTGATGGATATTACCGAGCGTCTTCAGGCGGAAGCGGAGTTACGCCTGCAAGCGGCGATCTTCGAATACAGCGACGAGGGCATCATCGTCACCGATGTGGCCAAGCGCATTCTTTCGGTGAACCGTTCCTTCACCAAGATCACCGGCTACGAAGCGCACGAGGCTGTCGGGCAGTTTCCCTCGATGCTGAAATCGGGGCTGCATGACCGGACGTTTTACGACGAAATGAATGCCTCGATCGCCGATAACGGACACTGGATCGGCGAGCTGTGGAACAGGCGCAAGAACGGCGAGAATTTTCCGGTGTGGCTGTCGATCAGCGGAGTGCGCAACAAGGATGGGGCGATTACCCATTACTTCTCGGTCTTTACCGACCTGACCGAGCGCAAGAATGCCGAACAGCAAATCTACCGCCTGGCTTATCACGATGTGCTCACCGGCCTGCCGAACCGCAGCAGGCTGCATACCCTGCTGCGCCAGGCCCTGCTCGAGGCGCGGCGCAACAAAACGCATGGCGCGATCCTGTTCGTCAACCTCAACCGCTTCAAGCAGATCAACGATTCGCTCGGTCACGCGTACGGCGACACCCTGCTCAAGGAAATCGCCGGACGGCTGCTTGCCGGCCTGCGCGATGAGGATATTATTGCCCGCATTGGCGGCGACGAATTTATCGTAACCCTGGTGAATATCGCCAAACACGAAGATGCCTCCATCGTCGCGCAAAAAATCCTCGCCAGCCTGACCATCCCCATCATAACCGAAGGGCATGAACTGCAAATCTCCGCAAGCATCGGCATCAGCGTCTACCCCGACGACGGCGACGATGCGGAAACCCTGATCAAAAACGCAGACATTGCAATGGAGCGCGTCAAACAGGGCGAAACTCATGACGGCTATTTGTTTTTCTCGCCCGGCATGAACAAGCGCGCCCTGGAACGCCTCAATCTGGAGAACAACCTGCGCCGCGCGCTGGAACGGAACGAACTGGTGCTTCACTACCAGCCGCAACTGAACCTGGAAAGCGGCAAAATCGTCGGCGCGGAAGTGCTGCTGCGCTGGAACCACCCCGTGATGGGCATGGTTCCGCCGGCCGCGTTCATCCCGCTGGCGGAAGAAACCGGGCTGATCATTCCCATCGGCGAGTGGATTCTGGAAACCGTCTGCGCACGCAACAGGGAATGGCAGCAGGCCGGATTGCCCATCGTCAAGCTGGCGGTGAATATTTCCGCCAAACAGTTCCGCCCGGCGCTGCCGCGCCAGGTGGCGGAGATATTGGCGCACCACGAACTGGATGCGCGCTTTCTCGAACTGGAAATCACCGAAAGCATGATCATGCAGAATGTCGAAAGCGCGATCTCCATGATGGACGAATTCCATCTGCTGGGCACCAGCCTGTCGCTGGACGATTTCGGCACCGGCTATTCGTCCCTGAGTTATCTCAAGCGCTTTCCCATCGACAAACTCAAGATCGACCAGTCGTTTGTGCGCGGCGTCACCCAGGACACGGACGATGAGGCTATCACGCACGCGATCATCAACTTATCCAGGAACCTTGGCCTACGCGCCATCGCTGAAGGGGTGGAAACCGAACAGCAACTGGCTTTCCTCAAAGCGGCCGGCTGCGAAGAAATACAGGGCTATTACTACAGCCGCCCCTTGCCAGAGAAAGATTTCATCGAATTTCTGCGCAACGCAAATTCTTGAAACCGGCAGAGCGCGGAGAGTGCATCCGGGGGCAACATGAGCGTGCCGCAGGAGCATCCTGAACCGGATCGGTACGTCCCGCCCGTTTACCATTACAACATATTGATCGACCATCCGCTGAACAGTGCCGCACCTTCAGGCGCGGCTCGGCTTTCTTCTCCCTTCCCCACCCAAACCACTGTTTCAAAACAAAACCGTCAAATCACCGCGCGAGCCACTAGCCCGGATATTTCATCAGATTGCGGGATGATGGCGAGGCAGTTTGCGGACAGATTCGCGCATCCCGCGCCAAGCCAATAGCACGGCCTATTGGCGCGAAGCGGGAGCGCGTAGATGCCGCAAAATGTCCGCCAGTGCCCGCAAAGGCCTGCGGTACAAATTGGCTTTCTGCCTTCTGTGCCTGTATCCAAATTTCCATGCGGTTCTCCATTAAGTGCGGGGCCGGTCTGGTGAAATATCCGGGCTAGGCCGAAATATATAGGCAATTCGGCATATTGCCTAAAGAAACCAATTAAGCGAGCATTCGGCACCGCAACAAATATCCTCCGCCCCATCCAGCGGAAACAATAAATCAAATGCGGTTTGCAAGCAGTGGCTGATAAAGCAACAATAAAAAACGGGGGGTTCAGCTTGAACGCATCGCCTAAATGTCCGTTAAATTCGAACGTTGGTATTCTCTGTGATCGAGGTGCGATACCGAAGATCGTATATCTATGGTTATCGTTGTGCGCGCTGGCCGCTGTCAGCTATCAACTCGAAGCCGCGCCGGTCAAGCAGGCCGCGCCGCCGACGGAAATGCGGGCAGCGGTCGCAAATGCCTACCGCCTCGCACCCGATAGGCGCGCGCTGCGGGCGGTGGCCGACATTTACCGCATCCACGCCGCTAGCGAGGCGAAGCCGGTCGGTTTCACGTTCTCCGGCTCCGCTTGGCGCATCCACTACGGGGCCGATGAGATCGGCCAGCTTCCCGAGTTTCCGACATACGCCGACTTGCGCAAGCTGCTGGCCGCGACCGCCGCCCGCCTGCAACCGCCCGCACCGCCCGCACCGCCCGCACCGCCCGCAAGCGCAAAAACGCCGTCGGGCCGTGCCAAGATCGAGCGCGGTATACGCGCGTTCGTCGCCTCCGAGGCAATCCCGGCGGCGCGCCTTGCGAGCGCCGCCTGGCAGGCTGGCGAACGCGATGCCGGCCTGTTGCGCCTCGCGGCGCAGGCGCAGATCGCACTGTGCTTGCAGTCATTCGACACTCTGGACATTGCCGAGGCGCTGCCGGCGCGCGCACTCGCGCTGCTGGCGCTGCACTCTGCAGCAGGTGGCGCGGAACTCACGCGCGAGCACACCCTGCTGGCCGAACTGCTCGGCTACGAAACGGAAGCGCGCGCGCTGGCGCAAACCCTGCCGGCGAACGATCCGGCGCGCGCGTTCGCGGAAGGGGATAAAGCCGCGTTGCAGCGGATCGCACAAGCGCCGGACGCCACGCCCGAGGCGCGCTATCTCCTGCTATCCCATCTCGGGCGCAAGCGGCAACTCGAAGCTGCGCTCCAATTCCAGGCGGACAGCTTCCCCGCAATCGCCGGGGAGCTGCCGTGGTTCAAGACGATTCTTCAGACGCACAATTTCGCGGTGACCGAAAGCGCCGCCCTGTTTTTGCCCTACGCGGTTCTCATCACGCTGGAAAAGGACGCGCCGAAAAAACGCTGGCTACCGATGATCACGGCCGGCCCGCGGACCGAAAAGGAAGCTGCCGGATTCCGGATGGCCATCGACAAGTTCCGGGAGCGCCATGGCGTCGTCGACGGCAACCTCGTGGCTCCGTTCGAGAAGGAGCTGGAAGCGCGCGCCCAAGAAATGAGCGGGGCGCTGTTCGACGCGGAAATGCTGCGCGCGTTCTACAGCGGATATTTCTACTCCGCGCTCGACCGGCTGGGCCGGCACTACCTTGAGTCGCTGTTCTCACTGCCTGATGCAGAAAATTTTGCCGCGAGCCTGCACGCGGCGCCGACGGGGCCGGGGGCGGAATACAAGCGCTGGTACACCAGCCTGTCACAGGTCAGCGCCGGCACGGCGAATGCCGACGTGCTGCTGGCCGAGCTGGACAAGATCACGGCGCTGGGCGGTTTACCCATCGCCCGCACCTTCGACTTGTATACCAGCAACGCGCCCTTTGGCAGCGTGGGTGTAATGGTAGCCGCGAAACGCCTGGCTGCGCGCCTCGACAGCCGGCCACTCCACCGCCAGATTCTCGGCGAGATCGCTTATGCCTCGCTGATGGACCTGCCGCTGACCGAGCGCCTCCTCGACAGCGCCGTCTCCGCCTCGCCTCATACGTTCCCAGAGACGCGCGCGTTTCTGGCGCTCTTCAACGGGAACAGCGAGGAAGTCGCACGCCTGATTGCCTCTGCCGAAGGCGATCCAGACGAACACTTCGGCACGCTGAATCAACTCGCAAATAGCCACGGGGCCGACCCGAAGCTGCTCGCCGACGCCTTCCAGGCGCTCATCGCGCGTTGGCCGGAGTCCTGGAAATACCGGCGTGGCATGGTCGAGCTGCTCGAGAAAACCGGGGATTACGCGAAGGCGCGCGCCGTGATCCTGGAATGGCTGAAGGTCGGCAAATCTTCGGGCGTCTTCGATGAGGTCGTCGCGCGCACCGCGCTGGCGCGGCTGTATGAGCGCGAAGGACGCTACGCCGAAGGGCTGGATGCTGTCTGGCCGGTGGTGCCAAGCTGGCAATCCGGTGCGATGGAGTGTGCCGCCTTGCTGCTTGCCCGCGCCGGGTATCGCGACGAAGCGGACAAGCTCGCCGCAGCCGTAGTGGATCGCTACCCGAATTCCCTCCGGACGCTGCTGGTGCGCACACAGTTGCTATGGATGTATGGGCGCTACGACGAAGCTGCGGCACTGGTCAAGGCGCATCGCAACCCGATCTCGGCATACGAATGGAGGTTCACGGTTGCCAAGGCATTGCTGGAGACCTTCGGCAAGACACAGGATGAAGCCGCGCAGGCCGCGTTCATGGCGCTGCACGCGGCCAGGATCGACCCCTTCAGCCTGCTCGAATTGGCTCGCGCCGCAGCGAAAGACGGGCGCGCGCAACTCGCCTTCGAGATGGCGTCACCCCTCCGCGCGAATGGCCTCGGGCAACTGGAAATGACGATCACCGCCTACAACGCGCTCAAAGAATGGCAAGGGCAAGCGCAGGCCATGCCCTGGATCCGCAAATTGCTGCCGCCGCCGCTGATCAATCCGCTCAGCATGTTCGCTTTCCGCAGCAACGATCCCGAACTGCTCTGGGAACTCGTCGGCGCGACACCATCGGGGCAGGGCGCGGACTTTGTCTGGCTGATGCGTGCGGCGCTCGCGACGCGCCAGGGGCTGGCCAATGACCCGAATCGCGCGGCGCTGGAGCGGTATTACAAGAATGCCCAGAGCAGCCAGTATGATCGGATCGGCCGCTACCTATTGGGCATGTCCCCCGAGGGCGAACTGCTGGCGTTGGCGACCACACCCAAACTGAAGTGCGAAATCGCGTTCTACGCCGGGCTGCGCGCCGAATCGGAACGCCGCTTCCGTGACGCGTCGGATTGGTACCGCGTCGCGCTTGAAACCGGCCAGTCCAATAACGGCGAATGGCGCTGGGCATACGACCAGCTGTACCGCTGGTACAGCAACGGCCAAAGCCTGGCACTGCAAGAGAAGGGCGGCACCTGAGCGGTACAACCGCTCTGGCCGGAATTAATGAAACAAGGCTGATCCTTGGTTAGTAAACACAATACACAGGAGGGGCAATGCCAACCACCACAAGCACAGTCACAGTCATTTCGCCAGACGAACTGAAAGGAAACGGCGAGATCACCAAGCCCGGCGTTTTTTACTCATGGAAAGACTTTGACCGCCACTACCTGGCCGAAGGCGACTCGTGGTTCTCACTCAGCGATCTATTATCGCCAAGCTTCCTCTACAGGTTCGGCTATAACGTCCCGCTCAAACACAGCACGCTGATCGTTAATTGTTCCTATCCGGGCGACACGCTTGCCAGAATGGCGGACTGGAGCAAAAACATAAATTTCCCGAATTTGCTTACCAGGAAAAAGTTCGGGTGGGAATGGGACGGTATCCTGCTGAGCGCGGGCGGAAACGACATTATCGATGCTGCGCTATCGCCAAAAGGAATCCTGCAAGCTTGCGCCAACCCGGCAAGCGTCCAGGATTTCATCGCCAGCAACGCCATGGCCGTGTTCGAGAACTACCTCAAGGAAAACTTCCGGCACCTGGTGAGCCTGAGGAACAATTCCGAAATAGCAGCAAACCGCGCCATCCCGATTTATTACCACACATACGGCTACCCGACACCCCGAAACGGGGCAGCTTCGGTTTCAGGCCCATGGCTGTACAAGGCTTTCAAGCAAACGAATATACCTCCGCACTACTGGAACGCCCTGTCAGACACCCTGATGGATAAGCTGGCCGATATGCTCCGGGGATTTGCAGGCATCAGCGCCAACCTTCAGCTAATCGACACGCTGAAAAATGTCACTCTCAATCGCGCCAATGCCCGCGACACCGGCAATAGCGGCGATTGGCTGAATGAAATACATCTCAACAACAATGGCAAGGACAAGGTCGCAAGGTATTGGGCAGTTCTTTTGTAGCAGGAACACGGGATGTGCGGCGCAGAGGTTACCCTCGGTAACTTTTATCTTGAGTCAATTCGCTCCGCGCAGGCATGGCGCGAACGATGGTGTATAATCCCCGCCGCCCTGCACCAAACCAATCAGTGCAGCGGTCTCTTTAATTCACCCCCGATCTTTCTGATCCCTTGATTCGTCTGCCTCGATTGGTGCCGCTCTGATGGGCGGCAGGCCGTCGCAGGAGCCAAACTTTGTCGAATACCGCTATCCCGTTGTCCAATGAAATTACTTTCGCCGACCTGAAACTGGCGCAACCCCTGATGCGCGCGATTGCCGATGCCGGCTACTTGCACCCCACCCCGGTGCAGGCGCAGGCAATCCCGCTGGTGCTGGCCGGCGGCGACCTGCTTGCCGGGGCGCAGACCGGCACCGGCAAGACCGCCGGTTTCACGCTGCCGATCCTGCATCTGCTCACCGCGAAGCCCGTCGCCAACCAGCGCCCCGGCAGACCGCGCTGCCTGATCCTCGTGCCGACGCGCGAGCTCGCCGCGCAGGTCGAGGAATCGGTGCAGACCTACGGAAAATATCTGGCGCTGAAGTCGATGGTGATGTTCGGCGGCGTGAACATCAACCCACAAATTAAAGCACTGCGCGGTCTGATGGACATCCTCGTCGCCACGCCGGGGCGGTTGCTCGACCATGTCGGGCAGAAAACGCTCGACCTGTCCGGCGTCGAAATCCTGGTGCTGGACGAAGCAGACCGGATGCTGGACATGGGCTTCATCCGCGACATCAAGAAGATCCTCGCGCTGCTGCCGAAGCAGCGCCAGAACCTGCTGTTCTCTGCGACCTTCTCCGACGAGATCAAGACCCTGGCCGACGGCCTGCTGCACACCCCCGGCTATGTCGAAGTGGCGCGGCGCAATTCCACGGTGGAACTGATCGAGCAGAGCGTCCATCTGGTGCCGCAGAAGCTGAAGAGCCACTTGCTCGCCCACCTGATCAAGCACCACGACTGGAAGCAGGTCTTGGTATTCACCCGCACCAAGCACGGCGCGAACCGGCTCGCGGAAAAACTGAATGCGGACGGCATCCCCGCCGCCGCGATCCACGGCAACAAAAGCCAGCCGGCGCGCACCAAGGCGCTGGCGCAGTTCAAGGACGGCACCATGCCGGTGCTGGTCGCCACCGACATCGCCGCACGCGGGCTGGACATCGACCAGTTGCCGCATGTGGTGAATTTCGAGTTGCCGAACGTGCCGGAAGATTATGTGCACCGCATCGGTCGCACCGGGCGCGCGGGCAGCAGCGGCGCGGCGATCTCGCTGGTGGACAGCGAAGAGTTGTCATTCCTCAAGAGCATCGAGCGGCTGATCAAGCGCGAGATTCCGAAGGTGGCGGTGGACAGTTTCGTGCCGCCCGCCAACCTTCCCGCCGAAGCCCCGCGCCCGCCGCGCCCGCAGCACGGTCAACGGCGCCATAGCCACACCACCGCAGGCGCGCCGCGCCCGGCAGGTGCGGGAAACCGCAATCAACCGCCGCGTGACAGCCAAGGCAGGAAGCCGGGCAACCCGCAGGCGCGCAACCCACAGGCAGGCAACCCGCAGCAGCGCGCCCCTCAAACGCGCCCCAGCCAGCAAGCCGCCAAGCCGCGCCCGGCGCAAAAGCCTGACGATCAGCATCTGTCCGAAGCGGCGCGCCACCAATCCATGCCGCAGCCTGCCCTGTTCTCGCCCAGGCCAGTACGGCGCGGCAAATAGAGGCTCAGCCACGGGGTGAGCTTCGGCGCACCCCGCGAGCGCAACGCGCGCTTACTCGCGCAGGATCGCCAGCGGCGGCAGCACGGTCAGCCGCCGCGTGCCCAGCCAGCCCGCCAGCATCACCACCAGCATCCCGCCCAGCGCGCCGACCGGCCAGATGACGGCGCTCGCGTGATAGGGAATTTCCAGCACGAAGCGCGCCAGCACCCAGCCGAGTAGCACCGCGCCGGTGGAGGCGAGCAGGCCGCTAAGCAAACCCAGCGTGGCGAATTCAGCAAGGTGCAGGCGGCGCAGGTAGCGGCTGTCCGCGCCCAGAGTGCGCAGGATCGCCGCCTCGTTGATGCGCTCGTCCTGCGTGGCCAGCAGCGCGGCATACAGCACCGCGAGGCCGCTCAACAGGGTAAACAGAAAGATCACGCCGGCGGCCTGCGCGATCTGCTCCATGATGCCGCGCACCTGCGCGATCATTTCGCCGGTGTCGATCACCAGCAGGTTGGGGAATTCCCGCACCAGCTGGTCGCCCGCGCGCAGCTTGTCCGGCGGCAGGTAGAAGCTGGTGAGATAACTCGCCGGGTAATCGCGCAGCAGTTCCGGCGTGGCGATCACGAAAAAGTTCACCCGCATCGAATCCCATTGCACCTTGCGCAGGCTGGTCACGCGCGCGCTGAAACGGCTGCCCGCCACATCGTAGGTAAGCTCGTCGCCGAGGCGGATGCCGAGCCGCTCGGCGATGCCTTCTTCGACCGAAAGTTGCGCCAACCCGGATTCGGAACCGCTCCACCAGGCTCCGCTCACCAGTTCGTTCCATTCCGGCATCTGCTCGGCATAGGATAAATTGAATTCGCGCTCCACCAGTTCGCGCGCGCGCGGGTCGGCGTAGCTTTCGCCGCTGACCGGCGCGGCGCTGATGGCGACCAGACGCCCGCGCACCATCGGCAGCAACTGCGGCTGCGGCAGCGACTGGCGCGCGAAAAAATCCTGCAATGCCTGTTGCTGATCCGGCTGGATGTTCACGATGAAGCGGTTCGGCGTGTCCGGCGGCAGCTTACCCTGCCAGCTTTGCAGCAGGTCGGCGCGCACCAGCGTCAGCAGCAACAAGGCCATGCCCCCCAGCCCGAGCGCCACCACTTGCAGCGCGGAATCGCGCCCGTGCCGCACGAGGTTGTTGAATGCGTGCCGCACTTGCGCATGAAAGCGCAACGAGTAACGCGCCAGCCCGTGCAGCAGCAGCAAGGCCAGGAAGCCGAAGCACAGCAACCCAGCGAGCAGCCCGCCGAGCATCGTGAATCCCAGCTTGACCGAGCCCGAATGCCACAGGAACAACCCCGCCAGCACCAGCGCGGCAAAACCCCAGGCCAGCACGGCGTTCGCCTGCGGCGCGCCGAGTTCGCGGCGCAGCACGCGCAGCGGCGACACCTTACGCAGTTGCAGCAACGGCAGGAAAGTAAAGCCGAGCAACAGCGCAAAGCCGCTGGCCGCGCTCTTGAGTGCGGGCAGCATACCGGGCTGCGGCAGCTCCGTATCGCGCATCGCTTCGATGAATCCGGCCAGCAGCGCCTGCGTAACATAGCCGAGCGCACAGCCGAGCAGCACCGCGACCGCGCCGAGCAACAGGAACTGGTAGAAAAACAGGCGCAGCACCTGTCCCTGTTGCGCGCCGAGACAACGCAGCATCGCGCAGGTATCCAGATGGCGCAGCACAAAACGCCGCGCCGCCAGCGCCAGCGCCGCGCCCGCGAGGATCGCCGCAGTCAGCGCGGCGAGGCCGAGAAAATGCTCGGCGCGTTCCAGCGCGCTGCGGATTTCCGGGCGCGCATCGCGCACGCTTTCCAGCTTCTCGCCGTTCGAGAGTTTCGGCTTCAGCTCGTCATGCAACGCCCCGACCTGCCGCGCCTCACCCGCAACCATCAGGCGGTAAGTGATGCGGCTGCCTTCCTGCAACAGACCCGTCGCGGCGAGGTCGGCATCATTCATCAGCACACGCGGCGCAAAGCTGTAGAAACCGACCGCGCGGTCGATGTCGCGCACGATGCGCGCCGCCACCGCGAAGCGCTGCGCGCCGATGCCGACCTCGTCGCCGACGCGCAAATCCAGCCTGCGCAGCAGCCGCCCGTCCACCCATACCGTGCCGCGCGCGGGAATGCCGCCGTTTACCCCCTCCCCCTTGACGGGGGAGGGTTGGGGAGAGGGTGAATCAATCTCGATCCTGCCGCGCAGCGGATAGCCCGCGCCGACCGCCTGAATCTCGGAGAGCAAAGTCTGCTCGCGGTGCGCCACCATGCTCAGGAACGCGCGGCTCTCCACCGTGCGCAGCCCGCGCGCCTCGGCCATCCCGCGATAGGCGGGCGGCAGCGGGCGCGTCGAAACGATGCGCAAATCCGCACCGATCAGGCTGGTCGCCTCCTGCTGCAACGCCAGCCGCACGCGGTCGGCGAACAGCCCGACGGTCGCCAGGCTGCCCACCGCGAGCACCAGCGCGAGCAGCAGCACGCGCCACTCCCCGGCACGCCAGTCGCGGCGGAGAAGGTTGAGGGAGAGGCGGAGGAGGTTCATTTGTGCTTCCCTTGCACGTTTACAGCCGAGGGTATGGAGGAATATCGGTATGACCGATATATTTTATTCGACTCTGGCACCTTACCGCGATTCTTTTTTCGCCGCTATTCTTTATGATTTTTTAGCAAATAAATCAGTGCAGCAAGCGCCCCTTTGGCTACACACCCCCCAAGGCTGGGATACTTCTTTGCCCATGTGGCCGCCCTTCGACTGGGCGCAGGGTTCACCTTCAGCTGCTTTTATTCTTGCCGCCAACAACAGTGCCTTCTATACTCTTACCATTAACGCATCGATACAAAAGAGGTGAGACGATGGCTGCCACCGCAACACTATCCAGCAAATATCAGATTTCTGTCCCCAAAGCCATCCGCGACGATCTGCATTGGAAAGCGGGGCAGGAATTTGTTTTCATCCCCA
>Ga0156020_1067_pt1 | contig 100295 bp, 88 predicted proteins | sample RifCSPlowO2_02_FD_107674 | JGI IMG/M metagenome (GOLD analysis project Ga0156020, IMG submission 107674) | Gallionellales bacterium RIFCSPLOWO2_02_FULL_59_110 | reverse complement strand
GTTTCGTCGTTCCCGCGAAGGCGGGAACCCAGTTAAGTAAAGGCACTGGATCCCCGCCTTCGCGGGGATGACGAATAAATCAGCGCCTCCCTAAGCGGTTTTTTTCTTTTTCCTGAGCCTGACAAGCCGGAACAGAAAATGTAGGTCGTGCAAGTTCGAAGGGAAACGTAGCAAGCCCGGATGAAACGTAGTGTAATCCGGGGGTGTTGAGATACCCCGGATTCCGCTGGCGCTGCATCCGGGCTACGAATCTAACTCTTGCCGCGCGCCCAGCGCACGATACCGGCAGCGTCCATCGCCCCGGCCTGACGCGTGATTTCGCGGCCATTCCTGAATAACGCGAGGGTCGGGATGCTGCGGATGTTGTAGCGCGCCGCCAGTTCCTGCGCCTCTTCGGTATTCAGCTTGGCCAGCCGCATCACGGGTTCCAGTTGTTGCGCTGCCTGGGTGAAGGCGGGCGCCATCATGCGGCACGGGCCGCACCACGGCGCCCAGAAATCCACCAGCACCGGAATGTCGTTGCGCTCGATATGCCGGGAAAAATTCCCGCTGTTCAGTTCCACGGGGTGGCCGCCGAAAAGCGGCCGTTTGCATTTGCCGCAGACGGGCTGCTCCGGCAATTTTGCCGAAGGTACGCGGTTCACCGCATCGCAATGCGGGCAAACGATGTGCAGGGGGGCGGCCATGGGCTTCCTTTCATTTTCTTGTGTGCATCAGATGGGGGTGCATCGGGAAAATTCAAATCCCGTTTTTCTCTCTCCAACCTTCATGCGGAGAAAAGCCCCTATCCAACTTTCCCCCGCAAGCGGGAGAAAGGGCAATCGAGAAAGGCAATCTCCAATTCCTGCGGGAGAAAGGGCAGATGAGTCGCTACGCGGGTTTTACTTTAACGATTTAACCGGGCTGGGCAGTGTGGCGAGATGGTCGGCCGCGACGCCTTCGTGGAACAGCCATAGCGAGCCGGGCGGCATGGCGATCCACGGCTCGTTGTCGGTGAGCGGCTGGGTGGCGATTACGGCCACGCGATCATCGGGCGTGGTTATCTGGCTGAAATCCACCATCACGTCATCGTCCTTCAGGTGCGCCACGTTGAATGGCGCGCGCCGCTCGATGTAACTCAGCTCGGTGGAACAGTGCGCCATCAGCCATTCGCCGTCGGACAGCAGGAAATTGAAAATGCCCATGCCTGAAAGCGGGTGGATGAGTTCGTGCACCGCGCGGAACAGCGCTTCGCGCGCGGGCGGCGCATCGCCGAAACGCTGTCGCAGGCTCTGCAGCAGCCAGCAGAAGATGCGCTCGCTGTCGGTGTTGCCGACCGGCAGGAAGCTGCCGTCCAACGCGGGCTGGAACTGCGGCAGGTTGCCGTTGTGCGCGTATACCCAATAGCGTCCCCATAGTTCTCTCTGGAACGGGTGCGTGTTCTCCAGCGAGACGGTTCCCTGCGTGGCCTTGCGGATATGCGCGATGACATTCATTGAATGGATCGGGTAATTGCGCACCAGTTCGGCGACGGGCGATTGCGCCGAGGGTTGCGGGTCGAGGAACAGGCGCACGCCGCGCCCCTCGAAGAACGCGATGCCCCAGCCGTCGGCATGCACGTCGGTTGCGCCGCCGCGTTTCTGGAAACCGGTGAAGGAAAAACAGATATCCGTCGGGATGTTGCAATTCATGCCGAGCAGTTGGCACATGGTTTAGAGCCTCCTTCAGTAGGTTTCATGCCCCGCGTTGGGTCTGGGCGCGGCGTCTGCGGTGTTGCACCGCCTGCCAATGGAATAAGAGGCTCTCATTTTCCGAGGCGCATCGACAAATCGACCGCCGTGACATCCTTGGTCAGCGCGCCGACGGAAATCCGGTCCACGCCGGTCTCCGCGACGAGGCGCAAGTTGTCCAGCGTGATGCCGCCGGAAGCTTCAAGCTCGGCGCCTTTGGCGGCGTGGGTCACGGCGGCATGCATATCCGTCAGCGAAAAATTGTCGAGCAGGATCAGCCTGGCTCCCGCGTGGAGCGCCTCGTCGAGTTGCGCCAGGTTCTCCACCTCGATCTGGATGGGTATCCCCGGCGGGGTGTGGCGGAACGCCTGTTCCAGCACCGCGCGGATGCTGCCTGCGGCGGCGATATGGTTCTCCTTGATCAGCACGCCGTCGAACAGCCCGATGCGCTGGTTGTGCCCGCCGCCGGTGCGCACCGCGTGCTTCTGCGCGATGCGCAGCCCCGGCAGGGTCTTGCGCGTGTCCATGATCTTCGCCTGCGTACCGGCCACGGCTTCCACGTAGCGGCGCACCAGGGTGGCGGTGCCGGACAGGGTTTGCAGAAAGTTCAGCGCGCAGCGTTCCGCGCTGAGCAGCGCGCGCGCATTGCCGCGCACCTCGCATAATTGCTGGCTGGGCCGGACGAGTTCGCCTTCCTGCGCCGCCCAATGGACTTCGCAACCGGGGTCGAGGCTGAGGAAGCATTCTTCGAACCACAAGGTGCCGCAAAGCACCGCCTCCTGGCGCGAGATAACGCGCGCGGTTGCGGGCTGCGACGCGGGCAACAACTGTGCGGTGATGTCGCCGTCGCGCAGGTCTTCGTTCAGCGCGGCGCGGACGTTGGCTTGGATATGGGGTAACAGGGTCATAATGGCCGGGCGAACAACAATGTGCTGCAAAGATTATCACAGCAAGGCACAATTCAAGCCAGCGCTACTTGAATTTTGCGGGCGCCCCCCCACTTAACCGGCAGTCCAGATATTCATTCGAAGGAGCCGCCATGCGTTTCGACAAGTTCACCACCAAGCTGCAACAAGCGCTTTCCGACGCGCAGAGCCTCGCGGTCGGCGCCGACAACCAGTTCATCGAGCCGCAGCACCTGTTGCTGGCCTTGCTCAACGATACCGACAGCGGCGCGGTATCGCTGCTGGCGCGCGCCGGGGGAAATGCCGGCGGGCTGAAAGCCGCCGTGCAACAGGCGGTGGAACGCCTGCCCAAGGTAGAAGGGCACGGCGGCGAGGTGCAGGTCGGGCGCGACTTGTCCAACCTGTTCAATCTCACCGACAAGGCGGCGCAGAAGCGCGGCGACCAGTTCATTGCGTCGGAGATGTTCCTGCTCGCCGCCTGCGACGACAAGGGCGAGACGGGCAGGCTGCTGAAAGCGCATGGCGTGGCGCGCGCGCCGCTGGAACAGGCGATCAATGCGGTGCGCGGCGGCGAATCGGTCGGCTCGCAGGAAGCCGAAGGCCAGCGCGAAGCACTGAAGAAATACACGCTTGATCTGACCGAGCGCGCCAGGCAAGGCAAACTCGACCCGGTGATCGGGCGCGACGACGAAATCCGCCGCGCGATCCAGGTGTTGCAGCGCCGCACCAAGAACAACCCGGTGCTGATAGGCGAGCCGGGCGTGGGCAAGACCGCGATTGTCGAAGGGCTGGCGCAACGCATCGTCAACGAAGAAGTGCCGGAAACGCTCAAGGGCAAGAAGGTGCTGAGCCTCGACATGGCGGCATTGTTGGCTGGAACAAAATATCGCGGCGAATTCGAGGAGCGCCTGAAAAACGTGCTCAAGGAAATCGCGCAGGAAGAAGGGCGCATCATCGTGTTCATCGACGAGCTGCACACCATGGTCGGCGCGGGCAAGACGGAAGGCTCGATGGACGCGGGCAACATGCTCAAACCCGCCTTGGCGCGCGGCGAGCTGCACTGCATCGGCGCGACCACGCTGGATGAGTACAGGAAATACATCGAAAAAGATGCCGCGCTGGAACGCCGCTTCCAGAAGGTGCTGGTGGAGGAGCCCTCGGTTGAGTCCACCATCGCCATCCTGCGCGGCTTGCAGGAAAGATACGAGCTGCATCACGGCGTCGAGATCACCGACCCGGCCATCGTCGCAGCGGCGGAGCTTTCCAATCGCTACATCACCGACCGCTTCCTGCCGGACAAGGCCATCGACCTGATCGACGAGGCCGCCGCGCGCGTCAAGATGGAGATCGACTCCAAGCCTGAAGTGATGGATAAACTGGAGCGCCGCCTGATTCAGTTGAAGATCGAGCGCGAGGCGGTGAAGAAGGAGAAGGACGAAGCTTCGCAGAAACGCCTTGGTCTTATCGAGGATGAGATCAAAAAACTGGAGCGCGAGTACGCCGACTTGGAAGAAATCTGGAAGGCGGAAAAGGGCGCGGCGCAAGGCGCGGCGAACGTGAAGGAAGAAATCGAGCATGTGCGCGCCGAGATCGTCAGGCTGCAACGCGAAGGCAAGCTGGAACAGGTGGCCGAGCTGCAATACGGCAAGTTGCCGCAGCTCGAGGGTAAACTGAAAGAGGCCGCACAGCGCGAAGCGGAAGGCGGCGCGCACAAGAACAAACTGCTGCGCACCCAGGTCGGCGCGGAAGAGATCGCCGAAGTGGTGAGCCGCGCGACCGGCATCCCTGTATCCAAGATGATGCAGGGCGAGCGCGACAAGCTGCTCAAGATGGAAGATAAGATTCACGAACGAGTGGTCGGGCAGGACGAGGCGGTACGCCTGGTGTCCGACGCGATCCGCCGCTCGCGCTCGGGGCTGTCCGACCCGAACCGCCCCTATGGTTCCTTCCTGTTCCTTGGCCCTACCGGCGTCGGCAAGACCGAGCTGTGCAAGGCGCTGGCCGGCTTCATGTTCGATTCCGAAGATCATCTGATCCGCATCGACATGAGCGAGTACATGGAGAAACATTCCGTCGCGCGCCTGATCGGCGCGCCGCCCGGCTATGTCGGCTACGAAGAAGGCGGCGGTTTGACCGAAGCCGTGCGGCGTAAACCGTACAGCGTGATCCTACTCGACGAAGTGGAGAAGGCGCACCCGGACGTGTTCAACGTGCTGCTGCAAGTGCTGGACGACGGACGCATGACCGACGGGCAGGGGCGCACCGTGGATTTCAAGAATACGGTGGTGGTGATGACTTCCAACCTCGGCAGCCAGATGATCCAGCAGATGGCCGGAGACGATTACCAGGTCATCAAGCTCGCGGTGATGGGTGAGGTCAAGACACATTTCCGCCCCGAGTTCGTCAACCGCATCGACGAGGTCGTGGTGTTCCATGCGCTGGACGAGAAGAACATCAAATCCATCGCGCGCATCCAGTTGCAGTACCTGGAAAAACGCCTGGCCGCGATGGAGATGAAGCTGAGCGTCAGCGATGCCGCGCTGGCCGAGATCGCCAACGCCGGGTTCGATCCGGTGTACGGCGCAAGACCGCTGAAGCGCGCGATCCAGGCGCAACTGGAGAACCCGCTGGCCAAACACATCCTCGAAGGGCGCTTTGCCGCGAAGGACACCATCAAGGTGGACTGCAAGGGCGGGGTGATGAAGTTCGAGAAAGGCTGATCAGGGTCAAAGGTAGGATGGGTGGAGCGCAGCGATACCCATCAATTTTCTACATATTGGCCTTGTCGCAGCTTCGAGGATGGTTTCGCCAGCTTCGGCGATAAAGGTGAGGTTGTCCGGCTGGAGCGCGATACTGAATCCCATGTCGTCTTCTGGTTGTTAAGTGGTAAAGCTGGATTATAAGGGTTGGCTTGGCCAGATCGGTTCAGCATATTTACAATTTGAAAGTTAAAACTTCAAATTGCACGGTGAGGGAAAATGAGTGTGTAGGATGGGTATCGCTACTCTCAACCCATCCTACGATATTCTGGTTCCGTCTCGACCGGCTTGGGTTGGCTCCGGTATCGAGTGCAACCTACACCACCAGCCGCCCGACCAGCTCGGACATATTCGAGTAAGTGATGAAGGCCTCGTGCGTGGCGCGCGTGATGGCGACGTAGGTCAGGCGTATGTCGTCTTCGATGTCCTCGGCCTTCTTCAGCTCGCCCAATCCCCCGATGGCAGCGCAGGGAAACTCCAGTCCTTTGGCGTTGTGCATGGAAAGGAATCGCACCGCGTCACGTTCTGTCTCGACACGGTTGCCGTGACTCTTCACCACATCAACCGGTATGCCTGATTTCGCCAAAATCTTCTCGAATAACCCGCCGATGTAATGCCGGGGATACAGCACCGCCATCTGCCCCCACTGGTAACCGGCGGCCTTGCGTCCGAGCAGCCATTCCGCAATCGCATGTGCTTCGCCGTCATGGCTCACGCACTGGCGCACCACAGGCTCCACACCGTCGCGCCCGCCGTCTTCCGGCATCAGGATCGCGCTCTCGTCTCCGGCGCATACGCCCGGTGCGCCAATCACATCGGCTGCGAACTTGCGTGCGAAGCGCAATATCTGCGCGGTGTTGCGGTAATTCACCTTGAGCACCTACGGCATGAAGCGGACCATCAGTATGGCGAGGCCGGCCACCGCTGCCATGCCTGCGGCGTAGAGTGGGGCGAGGGCCAGCGACGCCGGCAAGCCAGGGAGCCGCCGGGCCGACCACGCCAGACAGCGCGGCACGAGCGGGAGGATGACTGCGGCCAAAACGAGCGGGCAGCCAAATATCCAGACGGCCATCGCCCAGGACGGCGACGTCCCCTCGCCGAGCGCGGCGAGCTGGCCACCCCCGGCGAGTGTGCCGCCGACGACGGCGAAGACGACCGAGAGGCGAGTAATCGTGTTCATCGGAGTCTCCGTCGCCAACCCAACGCCCACCTTGGACACCCGCATGTGCCGGTTCGTGTGCTCCGCAAGGGGCTGCGCGTCACAGCTTGCACGGGAGCCGCTTTTTCTCGCTCAGCCACCCGGCTTCGAAAATGGAGGCGCCACAGATCCTCCAGCCTGAATAGTTACGTCGTCACAACCAAAAACACGATCGTTACTGACCCTTTGGAACGAGTTGCGAATCCAGTTTCCTCGACGCACCTCCATCAGCGCCGCACGACCACTCGTCAAATCTGTTCTTGGCGCAGGCGTAGCGGCTTTCGTAGACCGTTCGGTAATTGTATTTGTCGCCTTTGCCGCCTTCCACGCAGGTGACCAATCTCGTCTTGATCGGATAGATCGTAGCGTTTTGAGGAAAGCCTTCGTGGAGCAGTGCGTTCTTGTTATTGGCATAGATATTCTTGAACGTGGTTCCGATTCCAAACGTCTCATAGGTGACCCCGACTCTAGTCTTGCTGTTCATCGCAGCCTCCCATTCATAGATAATGCGTTTGAAAAGCGCGGCGGAAGCAGGCGACGTTTTCGTATTCACGCTAGGCGGCTGCTCGAACGAGCAATCAAACGTGGGCGGCGGTGTGGCGTTAGACCAGGCGCGAACAAATTCTTCTCGCACGACGGGATCAGTAAAAGAAATTCCGTTGAACGGGTCGCATCGTGTTCCGTAGGCATTCGGTGGAATGATCGAGGTGACGGTGCAAGGTTGATAGTATTGATCTTCTTTCAGCATCGCCGGTGAGGCTAGGACACGGTCGCCGACCTTGAACTTCAAAGGTTTTGCACCGGCGTCGTCGCCGCCCGCCGGTCGGCCAGAATCCGGAGGGTCTTTGGGTTGGTGCCGCGCTTGCTTGTCATCCTCTTTTCTCTGAGATTCTCGCAAAGGCCGCAGGTACTTCGCAGCAATGACAAGTTCTCTGCCGCCGTCAGTCTTGATATGGTACCCAGCGACAAGGCCCTGCCACATTTCGACTTTAACGACCGTAGACTTGCGCCACGTGGCATGGTCCGAGACCGGGTCGCTCGACATATTCACGTCGGCTTCGACGCGGTCGCCAGCTTTGAATTGCACCTTGTAGATGTCTTGCGCGGCGACTGCGATCTGCGCGATGAAAAGAAATGCAATGATTGAGATTGATGCAAACGAATATGATTGCCAATTCTGGCTGGCGTTTTTCATTTCACTTCTTCCTTTGATTTGTTTCGCTTTAAGAATAGGAAATTCAACCGCACAAGTCAAAAAGGCATCGTCGGGGGAATCAGCGCGTGATTTTAGCCGGTTTTCACCCTGGCATTCTGTTGAATTTGATTTTCATGCGCGATCGTAAGGAAGCGATAGAGTTTACGGCATGAAGCATCAAATGCATCTTGCTCCTGTTCCGCATAATAAATCGTCGTTAAAGGGGCCGTGGACGACTTAAATTGCCAGTTTGGGGAAAATCTCACCATCGCGGATCAAAGGGGCTCGGGTTGTCTTCCCGTTAATCCAAAATACGCCACGCCCCGCACTTCTGAATTTCCCTGTGCATTGCGTCGGGAGCGATGTCGGCTCCATTGGGCCAAGCAACCGCTCCGCAGTCGAGATAGGCTTTCGCAAAGAATGCAGGGTCGCGCAGCGCCCCGAAGACGCCTGCGTCCGCCCCGTGAACCAGCGCGGAAACATCGATGATGCCGCTCAATCCATCGTTAAACGTGACCGCCAATTGCCATTCCGGCAGCACGCTGAGTGCGCGTAAACGCCATGGTGCGGCGGGAATTATTCCAGCGGTTTGATGGGTTTCGGTAATTGCTTCGCTCGACATAAATTCCAGTCCTCCATTAACTCTGCCCGGTGCTCGTTGGCCCATTCCAGCACCATGACCAGCGCACGACGCGGCAGCCTTCCCTCGATAACTTCTAGCGTTTGGATGTCAATCTGTGCTTCAAACTCGGCGTAGAGAGCGTGAAAATGCGGCGGGTTGTGCTCGCCACGAATATACATGTGAATGATTATTCCAAAGAACTGGCTAATGGTTGGCATAATTCAATTCCATGAATAACGGCACGCCTCCGGTTTTACAGGCCCTATTGCAGCGGCTGCGCAAGTGATACCCACTTTAAACGAGCAGGGGGTAAGTTGCAACGGCAATGTCCGCGCGCTCTGTTATCTTTCTTCTTCGGCTTTTCCTCGCCGCTTACAAGCCAGATAGAAATTGGTGCAGGCCAACAGTGATATGGGGTCTACCATTGAATTTGATTTCTCAAGCCGCCATCTTCAATTCAACTTTCTTTCCCGCTCTGGTCGCCAGCGTAATCAGCATGTCCAGACTGAATTTCTCGAACTTGCCGCGTATCAGGTCGGACACTCGCGATTGTGAGATGCCTAGCACTTGCGCGGCTTCTGCTTGTGTCCATTGTTTGTCGCGGATCAGGATTTCGAGACGGCACATGAGTTCGGAGCGCATGGCGAGAATGGCAGCTTCTTCCGGCGAGAATCCGAGGTCGATGAAAACGTTGCCGCTGGATTTTGTGATTTTGAGTTTTTCTTTTTTCATTTTGCACTCTCTTTGAGTTGCTTGTAGCGGGTGGCCACCAGCTCAATATCTTCTTTGCGCGTTTGCTGCGTCTTCTTTTGGAAGGCATGCAACACATAAACCGCATCGGCGAACTTCGCCACATAGATCACGCGCCACTCGCCCAGGACGTGGAAGCGAATCTCATAAGCGCCTGCGCCTACATTCAGCATCGGCTTCCAGTCTGCGGGCATCAGGCCAGCCTGCGCGCGGAAGAGCTGAAAACCTGCGGCTTGCATTCACCTCGCGGGAATGCTGCCAAATCATCTTCGCTAGGGACGCGCTGATTTATTCGGTTTCGTCGTTCCCGCGAAGGCGGGAACCCAGTTAAGTAAAGGCACTGGATCCCCGCCTTCGCGGGGATGACGAATAAATCAGCGCCTCCCTAGAGCCGGTGAACTAGAGCGGCTTCATGCGGGCAATATATAAGTAGTTATATCAAATCACAAGCGGGAGTTTTGGCGGCACATATTCTTATCACTTCCCCCCCCGGCCGCGCATCCGAAGGGCTCAGCTGTCCGCCGGCCCGGGCAGGTCTTCGAAGAAAAGCGCCAGCGCCTCTTGCAGGTTCTACACGGCATCCTGTTCGGTCGCGCCTCGACATTCCAGGTCGAGGTCGGGGCAGCTTGCGATATAGACGCCGTTTTTCTTGACGATCACATAGTTCGAATTTTGCTTGCGCTTCATGGCGTTCCCTTCGTGGCGATGCGGCATGTTACGCGCGCGTCCACGCCCGCCGCAAGGATGCGATAAACTTGCATCATTATGCAGATCAAATTTATTTCCTCTCCTCCGGCAAAACGCCGCAGCCTTTTTCAAAAGATCGTCGCGCTCGTCGCGACCGTGGTGCTGGCGGTCGTGGTGCTGATGTTCTCGGCGGTGTTGCTGGCGGTCGTTCTGGTCTTCGGCGCGATTGGCTTCGCCTGGCTGTGGTGGAAGACGCGCGCGATGCGCACGCAGTTGCGCGAGATGCAGGAATTCGCGCGCAACGCGCAGGCCGAGGTGACCCGTAGCGAGGTCTTCGGAGGCGAGGTGTACGAAGGCGAGATCATCGAGGGCGAAGCGGTGCGGGTGGTCGAGACCGATGTCCGCATCGAACGTTGAAGCCATGTGGCTGCAAAAAGAGATATGCCTGCAACCGAAGCCGCGCGGTTTCCATCTCGTCACCGATGAACTGCTGCGCGAGCTGCCGGAACTGCGCAGTTTCAGGGTGGGGATGATGAACGTGTTCATCCGGCACACCTCGGCGTCGCTGACGCTGAACGAGAACGCCGATCCGACGGTGCGGCAGGATTTCGAGGGCTGGTTCAACCGCGCGGTGCGCGAGGGCGAGCTTTACTACCGGCACCAGGATGAAGGCGCGGACGATCTGCCCGCGCACCTCAAGGCCAGCCTGCTGGGCGCGAGCCTGAACATCCCCATCCGCGACGGCCATCCGGCGCTGGGCGCATGGCAGGGTATCTGGCTGTGCGAACACCGCGACCACGGCGGCAGCCGCCGCGTCGTGGTTACGGCGCAGGGCGAGTAGGGACGCGCTGGCCCCCGTCGCGCATTTTCGGGACTGTTTTTTCGTGACTACATTCATCCAGATGGAAGCGGGTATTGCATGACCATGGCATTTTTCGCGATCATCTTCGGCCTGGTGCTGCTGGTCTGGAGCGCCGACCGCTTCGTCGGGGGCGCCGCCTCCGCCGCGCGCCACTTCGGCATGTCGCCGCTGCTGATCGGCATGGTGATCGTCGGCTTTGGCACGTCCGCGCCGGAGATGACGGTTTCCGCGCTGGCGGCTTGGCAGGGCAATCCAGGTCTCGCGCTCGGCAACGCTTACGGTTCGAACATAGCCAACATCGCCCTCATCCTGGGTTTGACGGCGCTGATCGGCCCCATCGCAGTCCATTCGCGCGTGCTGGAAAAGGAATTGCCGCTGCTGACCGCGGCGACCGCGCTGGCTGCCTGGCAGGTCTGGGACGGAGAGATCACGCGTTTCGATGCCTGGGTGCTTCTGGGCGCTTTTGCCGCAGTGATGGGCTGGAGCATCTGGCAAGGGACGCGAAAAAGGAGCGATGCGCTGGGGAGCGAGATGGCGCATGAGTTGCGGGTTCATGCCATGCCGTTGCGTCGCGCGCTCTTCTGGCTGGTCGCCGGTCTGGCGCTGCTCATCGTCAGTTCGCGCATCCTGGTCTGGGGCGCGGTGGAAATCGCGCAAGGCTTCGGCATCAGCGACCTGGTTATCGGGCTCACCATCGTCGCGGTCGGCACCTCGCTGCCGGAACTCGCTTCGTCGATCATCGCCGCGCGCAAGGGCGAGCACGACATCGCGCTGGGCAATGTGATCGGTTCCAACCTGTTCAACACACTGGCGGTGGTGGGGATCGCGGGAGCGATCAATCCAATTCCGGTGGCGGCGGAAGTCTTCTCGCGGGACATGCTGGCGATGGCCGCGCTGACCGTATCGCTGTTCGTTTTTTGCTACGGCTTTCGCGGGCCGCATCGTATCAGCCGTCTCGAGGGTGGAATCCTGCTGCTCTGTTATGCCGCTTACACCATTTTCCTGCTGGCTACGGCTTTCGAATAGCGTGCCCGGGGCGGGCCTGCCGCTTCATGTGTGTCCGGCCAATGATAATAACCAATACATTATTACCGCACCGACAATGACCCCTGCAACGAAAACCGTGAATCCGCCGGACGCCCGCGCTCCCGTACTGGAATTTTCCGCAGCCGGTTGCACCGACTCCCATGCGCCGATTATCTTTTTGGCTTCGGCGTAGTCTTTTTCGGGAACAAGAACACGCACGAAACCCATCGCCTGAAGTTCGCCGATTCCGCCCTGCAAATACTCCCCTTCGACACGCCCCGTAATGCCCTGCTGCTCCAGAAGGTTCAGGATCATGTGAGCGTCCAGCCCGGTGGATGCTTCAAATACGCTTCTCATAAACAACTCATGCCTAGCAGCCTGCGCCGACGCAAGCGGAGATCAGACGCGGGCGATCCTCTTGCGGCAAACAAAGAAGGCATCAACGCGCAAGAAAAATATACAGCGCAACGCATAGCGAGGCGGCGGAAACGACGGTTGCCGAGATGCAGAGGAGCATAATCCGCCGGTGTCTTTTTTCCGCAAGCGACGCTTCCTTCTCCAGAGCCACCAATGTGTTTTTCATCTGCACTGCCAGCGCCTTGATGTGAGCATCGTTTTCGGATGCCGCGGCCTGAAGTTCGGCGATCTGCTGTTGCATCAATACCGCCTGAGAGGCGGCGGCATCCGCGCTCTTCCTGGTAAAGACTGGCGCGGCCGCAGCTATGATAGTGCCGGCATACGGCAGAACGGACTTGAGCGCGGGAATAAGCCAGGCAGACATTTATAACTCCTGAGCCGGACAAACCTGCCGGCCAGCATTAAAGAAAATAGAGGCGAGCGATTGCGATGCCGCCTCGGCGAATCACGCCGGGCGGGCGCGGATAAAAAATTGCCAGCTGCACAGTTCGGCCAACTCTTTCTGCGTCAGGCGCTCGAAAGTTATCCGGCCCAAGCGGACATTTATTTCCGTTTTATCCTTGTTTTGCGCGTAGAGCTGCTCGAAGACCGGATCGATTACAAAGTTGACGTGCTCCAGGCGGTAGCCGGTCTGTGCCAGGAATACACCGATTTCGCGCAGCGTGAAAAACCGGATGTGGGTGATATCCAGCAGGCCTATTTCTTCGTAAGTCCATTGCCCGTCGTCCAGCAATCTTTTCGTCAGGCCAAAATTCCGTGTATTGGGAATGCTGAGAATAATCTGCGCATCCTTCGACAAGTAAGGCTTCAGCCGGGTCATGACGTGCCACGGGTCATACATGTGTTCGAGCACATCTGCGGCCACAACGGTATCCACGCTGCCGGGCGCAATTCCCTCCGATTCAAGATTGAAGTCCTCGAATTTACCGCAGAGAACCCGGTCGAGGCTTTGCGCGGCAATCTTTGCCGCACCTTCGTCCGGCTCGATACCGATGATCTGGCAAGCGGGATTTATCGATTTGACAGTGTGGCCCAGCGTTCCCGTAGCGCAACCGATATCCAGCAGCTTGCGGGGCGGATGTGCGAGCGCTTCGAGCAGCGCCGGGTTGAAATGATCGTACTTATGCTCGCTCGCATGATCCTTGCCCAGGCATGTCTGCCATGCAAAGAGGGGTTTGGGCGAGGAAGCGGCGGGAGGTATTGGTGATGGCGCGGCGGAAAACATGGAATTGGCAGGCCTTTCTGATCGAGTTGCTTCCTTTTCTGTTCTGAACGTAAAGCGGACGGCAAAAAACAGCGCGAAGACTGCACCATTTTCGATCCAAGGTCAATTGCGTCAAGTTACCGGGGCCACCCTAGTGTAGTGTTGCACTTTTGGCGATACTTATGTGCAAACCCATGCAGGTCGGGCTCCGCCCGACATGGTGGGCGGAGCACACCCTACCAATGCAGATTTGCACGTTGGCATAAGTTCCAAATAGCGGGCAACACTACTCTAGGGACGCGCTGATTTATTCGGTTTCGTCGTTCCCGCGAAGGCGGGAACCCAGTTAAGTAAAGGCACTGGATCCCCGCCTTCGCGGGGATGACGAATAAATCAGCGCCTCCCTAGGTTCAATCTTCCTGTGCCGAACCCTCCACCGCTTGCTGCGTCTGGTTAGCGCCATGCACAACAGGTTGCCCCTGCCGTTCATTGCGGGCGGCGCCACCCCTGATGATGGACGGAACTGAAATCAGAGGTTTTTTGCGCAGGCGCCGGGTCAATGGAATGCTGTAGGCAGTCTCCAATTGCCGCTACCCCCTGGGAGAAAAAACTCGGGTGAATTCAGCGGACAGCCGGCAAATCGAGCATTTCCTACCATAAATCCCTACCTTTTAAGTAAAGCCTCGGCCTTAGTTAAATGCGGATTCCACCTTAGTGTGTTAGCACGGTATTTAGCTAAAACTTGCGTCCGTGGATTCACATGATGCGACTGGCAAACGTGCATCGATGCGGCCGGGTTTTTCCAGGCAATGGCGTGCTTGCCAATTGAGTGAATGCCTCCCGTACGGTCTGCGGGAAAACCTTTATTCTGGAGTTGACGAATGGTTAAGCGGGAAAAACGCGCAGGAACATCCGGCGCAACGAATTTATCTGAAGCATGGCGAGTGCGGGAGTGATGCTCGTGGATACCAACCGCATTCCTGTCGTTATCACGCTTTCCGTCTGGGAGGCGCTCTTTCTGCGCGAGACAGTCAGCCGTTTGTCCGCAGGCCGGGCCGCCTGGCTGTGGCTGCTGATGGAGCCGGTGTTCCATATCGTTTTCCTGATGTTCATCTTTGCCATTATCCGCATGGAAGTGGTGGGAGGCGTCGATACCGCCGTCTGGCTGATGGTCGGGTTGCTGGCTTTTTTCATGTTCAAGCGCACTGCCTTGCAAGCCCAGAATGCCATAGATGCCAACCAGGCGTTGTTTGCCTATCGCCAGGTCAAGCCGGTCGATACCGTGCTGGTGCGCGCCGCACTCGAGGGATTCCTGATGGTGCTGGTAGCGGTCATTCTCTTTTTCGGTGCCGGTTTGTTCGGGCCGGGCATTGCACCCGCCGACCCGCTGGCGGTGCTGGAAGCATTCTTCGGTCTGTGGCTGGTGGGGTTGGGCTTCGGGTTGATGGCCTCGGTGGCCATTAAACTGGTGCCGGAACTGGGCAAGTTTCTCGGGCTGGTCATGACACCCCTGTATTTTTTCTCCGGCGTCATTTTCCCCATCGCCAATGTGCCGCAGCCTTACCGCGACTGGCTTCTGTTCAATCCGGTGGTGCACGGCCTGGAAGCCGCCCGGCTCGGGTTTGTGCCGCATTACCACGCCGTGTCCGGTTTGAGTATGGCTTATGTCTACAGCTTTGCCCTGCTGGGCATTTTTCTCGGGTTGGCGCTGCATGTCAGGTTTGCTGCGAGGTTGACAGCGAAATGATCTTTGCCGACGACGTCCATAAACGCTACCAAACCGACCGTGGCCCGGGTAAATGGGTTTTGCGGGATGTTTCGTTCGTCATCCCGCGCAAGGTCAATGTGGGCCTGATCGGGCGTAACGGCGCGGGCAAATCCACCCTGTTGAACCTGATCGGAGGGATCGACATACCCACGCGTGGGTGCATCGAGCGCCGCTGCCGCGTCTCGTGGCCGCTGGGCATCGGCGGCGGCCTGCAAGGCTCGCTCACCGGCAGGCAAAACGTCAAATTCATTTGCCGCATCCACGGGAGCGAGGATGACATTCCCGAGCGCATCGCCTTCATCCGTGACTTTGCCGAAATCGGCGATGCTTTCGACGAACCGGTCAAAACTTACTCCGCAGGCATGCAGGCAAGGCTGAAATTCGCCGCATCGCTGGCCTTCGATTTCGATGCCTACATTTCCGACGAGCTCACCGCGGTGGGAGATGCCGCCTTCAAGAAGAAAGCCATGCAGGCATTCCAGAAACTGGCCAACCGCGCCAGCCTGATCATGGTTTCACACCAGGAGGCGACGTTGAAGGAGTTTTGCACGGCCGGCATCTGGCTGCACGAGGGCCGCGCGCATTGGTTCGACGACATAAACGACGCGCTCAGGAACTACAGGGAGAGCCAGCGCACATGATAGCCCACCTTAAACCGGGCAGGCTTGTCCGGGCCGGAACATGGCTGACAGAGTGGAGCCGTGGCCGGCTGGCGCCCGCTTTGCTCCGGCATCGCGCTCTGGGTGCCGCCCTGCTCGCTTCGCTGGCTGCGGCTTTTTACTGGGGCATCGTCGCCTCGGATATCTACGTTTCCGAGGCGCACGTCATTATTCAGCGCACCGACCTGGCGGGCGGGCAGGCCATGGATTTTGCCGGGTTGTTTGGCAACATCGGCGGAGGCGGGCGCACCGACCAGCTGCTGTTGCGCGATTACCTGCTTTCCGCCGATATGCTGAAAAAGCTCGATGCCAGGCTGAACCTGCGCGGCCACTACAGCGACTGGCATCGCGACCCGCTGTCGCGCATGTGGTTCGAAGATACGCCGCTGGAGCTGTTTCACCGCCATTTTCTTTCGATGGTCAGCGTCGAATTCGACGATTACGCCGGAGTGCTGGTCATCAAGGCGCAGGGCTACGATCCCAAAACGGCTCATGCGCTTGCCGCCATGCTGGTGGAAGAGGGCGAGCAGTACATGAATGTCATGGCGCAGGATCTGGCGCGGGATCAGGTGACCTTTCTCGAAAAGCAGGCCGGCGACATGAGCACGCGCAGCATCCGCGCCCGCCATGCGGTGCTGAATTACCAGAACCGCAAGGGGCTGGTTTCTCCCCAGGGCACGGCGGACAGCCTTGCCGCGATTATCGGCCGCCTCGATGGGCAACTCGCCGAGCTGCGCACCCGCCGCACCGCCATGCTCGGCTATCTGATGCCGGATAGCACCAATATCGCCGAGATCAACCTGCAAATCGCCGCAGTGGAAAACCAGATCAGGCTGGAACAGGGGCGGCTGGTCTCGCCCAACGGCAAGATGCTGAACAGTATCGTGGAGGAATTCCAGCGCCTGCAAATGAACGCCGAGTTTGCCCAGGACGTATATAGAACCGCCCTGGTCGCCCTGGAAAAGGGACGCATCGAGGCCACGCGCACGCTGAAGAAGGTATCCGTGCTGCAAGCGCCCACCGAGCCGCAGTATCCGCTCGAGCCGCGCCGCATATACAACACAGTTGTCTTCGCACTGGCGGCGCTGCTGCTTGCCGGCGTCGTGCAACTGCTTGCCGCCATCATTCGCGACCACAAGGAATAAAGCCATGATACGAGCGCCATTCGCCAGATATTCGAGTAGCGGCAATCCGCCAGGCAGCGGCAATATTCCGGCTCCCGCCGGGGTGGCGGACATTGTGGGCAGGAGTGTATTGCCGGCAACGTTATTCTTTGCGCTGGCCATGCTCTTCATGTTTGCCGCACCCGGTGCGCTTGCCGCCAACGGCAACCCGTTCAGCCTTGACCGGGCGCTCGACTTTCGCATGGATCAGCAGACATCGACCGCGCAGCCCGTTGTTCCGGCACCCGCCGTGCCGCTCGCCCCTTTGGCCCCCGCTACGGAAATTCTCCCCATTTTTCCGCAGCGTCTCGACTATTCCGCCAACCTGAACAGCGATGTGTTCGGGGCCAACCTCTTCACCGGGGCTTTTGCCCGCCAGGGCGCCACCCAGTTCAACCCCGACTATGCCGTTACGGTGGGCGACAACATCCACGTGCGTTTGTGGGGCGCCTTTGAATACGACGCCGCTCTCAGCGTCGATCCCAAGGGCAACATTTTCCTACCCCATGTGGGCCCGGTGCAGGTATTGGGCGTGCGCAACCGGGAGCTACAGGGCCTGGTGGAATCCGCCATCGGCAAGGTTTTTCGCGCCAACGTCAACGGTTACGCCAGCCTTGCCGCCGCCCAGCCGGTGCGCGTATTCGTCGGCGGTTTCGTGCGCCGCCCCGGCCTATACAACGGCACCAGCATGGACAGCCTGCTGCATTATCTCGATCAGGCCGGCGGCATCGATCCGGAGCGCGGCTCCTTCCTCAATGTCCAGGTCAAGCGCGGCGACCAGATCCGCGCCACGGTCAGCCTGTACGACTTCATGCTGGAAGGGCGCATGCCGCTCACCCAGCTGGCAGACGGCGACGTGATTTTTGTTGCGCCGCGCCAGAACACGCTCAAGGTGAGCGGTCTGGCCGAAAACCCCAGGCGTTTCGAGTTTGGCGATGCCACCCGCACCATAGCCGACCTTGTCGGGGTCGCCAAACCGAGTGCCCAGGCCACCCACGTGCGGGTGGTGCGCAATACCGGCACGGTGAGGAATACCGAGTACTACGCGCTGGCCGATGCCGCCCTGGTGGTTTTGCAGAACGGCGACGAGCTCGAATTCACCGCCGACAAGAAACCCGGCACCATCACCGTGCGCGTGGAAGGCCAGCACGAAAGCGCCCAGGAATACGTGCTGCGCGACGGGGCAAAGCTGGGCGACCTCATCGGGCAAATCCGGCTTTCCGAGCGATCCGATGCCACCAGCTTGCAACTGTTCCGCACGAACGTGAAAAAACGCCAAAAACAAATGCTGCTAACTTCGCTGAAGAGCCTGGAAGCCGCGGTGCTTACCGCGCGCTCCGGAACCGTCGAGGAAGCGCGCCTGCGCAAGGACGAGGCCGAGCTCATCCTGCAATGGGTGGAACGCGCCAAGCAAATCGAACCCGCCGGCCAGGTGCTCATTGCCGGGGCCGCCAAACGCGACGAGCTGCTTCTGGAAAACGGCGACATCCTGCGTATCCCGACCAGGGACGGCCTGGTGCTGGTGAGTGGCGAAGTGCTCTTCCCCAATGCCATCGCCTTCGATGCGGCTTTGAGCCTCGATGACTACATCCGCCGCGCCGGCGGCTTCACGCAGAGTTCCGATGTTTCGCGCGTCATTGTCGCCCATCGGGACGGCAGCTTCGACAAGGCTGCGGACGAGGACGGGTTTTTCGGCTCGACCGGCGGCGGGGCCGCAGTGCGCGAAGGAGACGAGGTGCTGGTGTTGCCGAAGATCGACGTGAAATCCAGGCAGTTCTGGAAAGAAATGACCCAGATCATCTACCAGATCGCGGTGAGCGCCAGAGTCATTTTTAAATTATGAATTATTCAACCGACAGCGGAGGCAATCATGCGAATTCATGAAACCGATCTTCCGGGCGTGCTGATCATCGAGCCCAGGGTATTCGGCGACCAGCGGGGTTTCTTCATGGAAACCTGGAACCAGGCCGGCTATGCCGCAGCCGGGCTACCGGAAAACTTTGTGCAGGACAACCTTTCCTGTTCCAGGAAGGGCGTGCTGCGCGGCCTGCATTTTCAAAAACCGAATTCGCAGGGCAAGCTGGTCTATGTGCTGGAGGGAGAAGTGTTCGATGTCGCCGTGGATATCCGCCTCGGTTCGCCCACTTTCGGCCAGTGGGCCAGCGCCGTGCTTTCGGCGGAAAACAAACGCCAGTTCTTCATCCCGCCCGGCTTCGCCCACGGCTTCTGCGTCACTTCGGACAGGGCGCTGTTCGCCTACAAATGCAACGACCGATACAACCCGCAGGCGGAAGGCAGCGTGCTGTGGAACGACCCGGATCTCAGCATCCCGTGGCCGGTCGGCAACCCGGAACTGTCCGGCAAGGATGCACAGGGCGTCAGGCTGGCCGACATCGACATCAGCCGTTTACCCAATTACGAAAGGTGAATGCCATGAAAACTTCTGTCAGCCGCAAGGGAATCATTCTGGCCGGTGGCTCCGGCTCGCGTCTGCATCCGTTGACGCTGGTGATGTCCAAGCAGCTCCTGCCGGTCTATGACAAGCCGATGATCTATTACCCGCTGTCCACGCTGATGCTGGCGGGGATACGCGACATATTGATTATTTCCACGCCGCAGGACACTCCGCGTTTCGAGCAGTTGCTGGGCGACGGCAGCGAGTGGGGGCTGAACCTGCAATATGCCGTGCAGCCCTCGCCGGACGGATTGGCGCAGGCCTTCATTATCGGGCGGGAATTCATCGGCAACCACCCCTCCGCGCTGATCCTGGGCGACAACATCTTCTACGGGCACAGCCTGCAAGACTCGCTGGAATGCGCGATGGATAGAACCGTGGGGGCGACGGTGTTTGCCTACCACGTGCATGACCCGCAGCGTTACGGCGTGGTGGCTTTCGACGCGCAGGGCCGCGTCACTTCGCTGGAAGAAAAACCGGCACAGCCGAAATCGAACTACGCGGTGACCGGCCTGTATTTCTACGACAACCAGGTCGCCGACATTGCCGCCAGCCTCAAGCCGTCGGCGCGCGGCGAGCTGGAGATCACCGATGTCAACCGCATCTACCTGGAATGCGGGCAACTCTCCGTCGAAATCATGAGCCGCGGCTATGCCTGGCTGGATACCGGCACTCACGAGAGCCTGATCGAAGCGAGCAGCTTCATCGAGACGATCGAACACCGGCAAGGCCTGAAGATAGCCTGCCCCGAGGAAATCGCCTTCCGCAAGGGATTCATTGCCGCGGAACAACTGGAAAAGCTGGCGCAACCCCTGTCCAAGAACGGTTATGGCCGATACCTGACCTCCCTTCTTGCGGAAACAATTCGTTGACGAAGGGCTTCAAAATGAACGCGGATAAATTGCAAAACCCCGCCGGGGAAAAATCCATCTTCGTCGTGCTCGGCATGCACAGGAGCGGCACCAGCGCCATTACGCGCGGGCTACAGGTGCTGGGCATCGATCTGGGCGAGCGCCTCATGCCGCCGGCGGAGGGCAATAACGAAAAAGGTTTTTTCGAAGATGTCGATATCGCTGCCATTAACGTCGAATTGCTCAATTCCTTCGGGCAGGACTGGCACACCCTTTCCCTGATACCGGCCGACGAACTGCTGCACGAGAAATATGCCGGCTTGCGGCTGCGGGCAATCGAACTGCTCAGGTCGCGCTTGCGGGATATCGATCATTTCGGCCTCAAGGATCCGCGCATGTGCCGCCTCTTGCCATTCTGGCAAAGAGTTTTCGAGCATCTGCAAATCAGGGTGTTTTATGTCATAGCGGCCAGGAATCCGCTCAGCGTGGCCAAGTCCCTGGAAGCAAGGGACAGGATTCCTGCCGAAAAGAGCCACTATCTCTGGCTACAGCATGTCCTGCCCAGCGTGCTTCTCACGCAAGGGGCGCGCCGGGTGCTGGTAGATTACGACCTGCTGATGGACAACCCGCAACAACAGATTGCCAGGATGGCCATGGCATTGGGGCTGGATTGCAAACTGGATCCTATCCGGCTGGCCGAATTCAGCCGGGACTTTCTGGACGCCAATCTGCGCCACGCCAATTACAAACCCGAAGATGTCCTCGAATCCCCGCTGGTTCCCAACCCCGTCAGGTCGGCGGTCATGCTGTTGGCCGAGGTTGCGGCAGACCGGCTGAGCCTGGATTCGGAAAAGGTTTACGGAGTTTTCCTGAATCTTGCCGAACAGGTGGCAGGGATGGCGCAGGCCATGGATTACATGCTGCGGCTGGATAACATCATTCTCGCCATGAGCCATTCCCTGTCCGAGCGGAATGGCAGCGTCGAAGCGCTGAGCCTGGGCGTCGCCGAGCGCGATGACAAGATTGAGGTGCTGACGGAAGCGGCAAGGGAGCGCAGAGCACAGATGGCTACGCTCACCCAGGGCATGGCCGAACGCGATGACCGGATTGAAATGCTGTCACAAATGGTTGAAGAGCATAAAGCTGGGGTGGCCGGGCGGAATGGCAGCGTCGAAGCGCTGAACCTGGGCATCGCCGAGCGCGACGGCATTATAGAGACGCTGACGAAAACCATAAGCGAATACAAAGCCAAAATGGCTGTGTTCACCCAGGGCATGGCCGAACGCGATGACCGGATTGAAACGCAGGCACAAATGCTTGAAGAGCATAAAGCCGGGGTGGCCGCGCTCGTTCTGGGTATTGCGGAGCGGGACGACCGGATTGCAATGCTGGCCCAAACGGCAGGGGAGTGCGAGGCGCGCATGGCCGCGTTCGATCAGGGCATGGCCGAGCGCGACGGCAAAATTAAAGCGTTGACGCAAATGGCCGGAGAATACGAGGCGCAGTTAACGGCGCTCAGCCAGGGCATGAATGAGCGCGATGCATGGATCGAGGCCATGATGCAAACCTCCGAAGAACGCGAGGCGCAGATAGCTGTGCTAAGCCAGAGCGTGGCCCAGCGCGAGGCGCAGATAGCTGTGCTAAGCCAGAGCATGGCCGAGCGCGAGGCGCAGATGGCAGTGCTCAATCAGGGAATCGCCGAGCGGGATGGCCGGATCGAAGCGCTGCTGCAAAACGGCGCCAGGCAAAATACCGCCATCCAGCAATTGCGTGCCGGCACAATTCAGCACGAGCATCGCCTTACGCAGGCGCGTGCTTCCGTGGGATGGAAACTTTTCAAACCGGCGCGGATGGTCAAAGGTTTATTACCCAGACTTACCCGCAAGCACGGCATCGGCCTGGCGCCGCTCGACTTGTTGCAACGCGACGGGCAGGAATGGTTGGCGGCCGGGGGCGATGCCCAATTCCTGCTGATGGCCGAACGCGCCTGGCATGGCCTGACCGGCTGGTACTGGCTGGACGTGGAGATGGTGGCAGAGCGACCATTGGCGGCTCAAATGCTCTTCGACACCGGCGATGGGTTCAACCTTTTGCCGGCCATCGGCCTGCAATTTTCCGGTAACGGCGCGCAGCGGATTCCTCTTTTTGTCCCGCCCGGATGCCGCGCCATCCGCCTCGATCTGTTCGATGTGCCGGCAAAATTCCGCTTATCCGTACAGGGCCTGAAAAAATTGGCAGGGGCGCCGGAGTTGCCGGCGGAGTTCCTTGCTCAGTACGGCGCATACGAGGCTCTCGGCGGGCGGCAAGGCAACGCTACCGCGCTCGAACCGGTAAACGGCGTGCAGCGCCAAGGCGAGGGCGCTTACTGCTGGCGCTCGGAGGGAGAAGACCCGTGGTTCGTGTTGCGGGATATCAACCGGAAGCTGCGCCCCGGCTGGTACATGATCGAATTGCAGATATGTTCGGACGCCGCGCGCGGCAACGCGAAGCTGTATTTCGATTATGGCGAGGGTTACAGCGAGTGGGCTTCGGTGATCTTGCCGTTTCGGGATGGCAAGGAATCCAAGCGCTTATGCCATCTGCCCAGCGTTCCCAAACAAATCCGCTTCGACCCTCTTGAAGGGACGGCCAGATTTTCCGTGAAACTTCTCAACTTTGCGCCGGTGCTGCCGATTTTTGCATATCACCGCATGCTGCAGCGCCTGCGCAACCGTTATGCGCATTACCAGGATATGCCTCTCCGCATGATTTGGCGGGACTTGCAGGCGCAGGAGAAGACCAAGAAAGTTGCCGCCAAAGAGTTGCTTTCCCAATATTACAGCCACACTTTCCGTGTCGATAGCGGGCAGGCCGGCATCGGCATCGGCTACGAAGAGTGGATATCCCGGGTCGAAGCACCGGAGTTTTTCAGTCTGGACGCGCTCGCGGCGCTGCCGGAGTCGTTCAAGCTTAGACCGACGGTTTCAGTGGCCATGCCGGTGTACAACACCGCAGAGAATCTTCTGCGGCAGGCGATCGAATCGGTGCTGGTGCAGGGCTATCCTCACTGGGAGCTGTGTATCGCCGACGACGCCTCGACCGCGCCGCATGTGCGGGCGGTGCTCGAAGAATACATGCAGCGCGACCCGCGCATCAAGGTGGCCTTCCGCGAGGAGAACGGCCACATTTCCGCGGCCAGCAACAGCGCCCTGGCGCTGGCAACCGGCGAGTATGTGGCGTTGCTGGATCACGACGACGAACTGGCGCGCCACGCCCTGTATTTCGCGGTGGAAGCGATCAATCAAAACCCTTCCGCGCAGATTCTCTACAGCGACGAAGACAAGATCGACGAGCAGGGCAACCGCAAAGACCCGCATTTCAAGCCGGACTGGAACCCCGACCTGTTCTTCTCGCAGAACTATATTTCGCATCTGGGCATTTATCGCCGCGAGTTGCTGCAACGCATCGGCGGTTTCCGCACCGGAGTTGAGGGTAGCCAGGATCAGGACCTGCTGTTGCGTTGCCTGCCCCATGTGAGCCCCGCCGATATCGTGCATATCCCCAAGGTGCTTTACCACTGGCGCATCGTGGAAGGGTCCACCGCGCGCGCCTGCGGGGAAAAAAGCTACACCACCGAAGCTGGCATCAAAGTTTTGCAGGACTATTTCAGCGCGCAAGGCCGGGAGGGCGTGAAGGTGGAAAACGGGCTGGTGCCCAATACCTACCGGGTTCGCTATTCCATTCCGCAACCGGAGCCGCTGGTCAGTTTGCTCATCCCGACCCGCGACAAGGTCGAGCTGATCGAGCCTTGCATGCGCAGCATTCTCGACAAAACCACCTACCGGAATTGCGAAATCATCATCCTGGATAACGAAAGCAGCGAGCCCGCGACGCTGGATTTTTTCAAGCGCATCCAGGCAGAGGACAGCCGGGTGAGGGTGCTGGCCTATCACCAGCCTTTCAACTACTCCGCCATCAACAATTTTGGCGTGCAGCAAGCCAGAGGCGAACTGATCGGCCTGGTCAACAACGACATCGAAGTCATCAGCCCCGAATGGCTGAGCGAGTTGGTCAGCCACGCCTTGCGTCCCGAGATCGGCTGCGTGGGCGCCAAGCTGTATTACGAAGACGAAACCATCCAGCATGCCGGAGTGATCGTCGGGCTGGGCGGCGTGGCTGGGCATTCGCATAAATACTTCCCGCGCGAATCGTCCGGATACTTCCACCGCCTGAAAGTGATCCAGAACCTGTCGGCGGTGACGGCCGCCTGTCTGGTTGTGCGCAAGTCAATCTATGAAGAGGTGGGCGGATTGGAGGAAGACGGCCTGCGCATCGCCTTCAACGACGTGGATTTCTGTCTCAAGGTATGCCAGGCGGGGTACCGCAACCTCTGGACTCCCTACGCGGAACTATTCCATTACGAATCGAAGTCGCGCGGAGAAGAGGATACGCCGGAAAAGGTCAAGCGGTTCAACAAGGAAGTCGAGTTCGTGAAGGCCAAATGGGGCGAACTGTTGCGGCGCGATCCATGCTACAGCCCGAATCTGACGCTGGCTAGGGAAGATTTTTCTTTGGAGGGAATATGATGCGTGCTCAAGCGAAAATCCTGATCGCCCTGATGTTCGCGGTCATCTCCGCAACCGCTGCGGCTACGGATATCTGGTACGAAGACAACAACCTCGGCAGGCCCGGCGGCATGCCGCCGGATTTTGTCGAGAAATTTCATCAGCCGGAAGCGTTCAGCCAGGCAAGCCGTTACATTCGGGTCTATATGGTAAGGGCCAATGTGCTGGGCACAATGGATGAAGAATTTCTGGCTAATTTATTGCGCCCCTATCTCGACAGAAATCGCATCAAACTGGCGATAGATGCAGCGGGTGCAACCTGGACGCAGCTGGAAGGGCAGGAAAAAATTTCTTCCAGGGAAATCAGCTTGCTCAAGCGCCTCAAGCGCCTGGATATCCAGGTCGACTACATCAGCCTGCAAAGCGTGCTATCGAAACCTTTGGTGATCAATGGCGAAACGGTGGATTATCCCGTGAGCTGGAGAGTTGAAGATGTCGTCGCCTACGCCAAGGCTGTCCGCGCAATTTATCCGCAGGTTCAAATCGGCATTATCGATGCCCTTCCGTCGCATGGCAAAGACTACCGGCAACCTTACCTTATGCTCAGGGATGCCATGGCCGCAGAAAAGATGGAGCTTTCGTATATCCATCTGGACATACCCTTCGATATTCTCAAGGAGCAGTCGCTCGGCGTCACATGGCAACACATCAGGGATGTCGAATCTTATGTGGAAGATATTCTGGGACTGAGGTTTGGCCTGCTGACCACCTCGAGCAAAGGGGGCAGAATTTCCAGCAAGGCGTTCCATGAACGGGTTCTGCTGGCGCAACAGTGTTATCTAGGTGCGCAAGGCACACCGGGCGATTTTATCATCGCAAGCTGGTTTCCTAACCCGCAGGCGACTATTCCCGAAACCGCTACTGGCAATGATTATCCGGCGATGCGCACGGTATTGGAGTTTGGCCGCCAACTTGTCCGTATTGGAAAAATGGGTGAGCAGGCTATAGACCAGCAAAGTTGGCGCGCCCTGTGCACCACGCAATAGCCTGTCGAATAAGCCATGAATTTAGCGAACTGCCTGAAGCAGATGATTTCAAGGAAAACCGCCATGAAAAAAATAAATTTTGTTGTCCATATCCCCAAAACGGCCGGAACCAGCTTTCGTTCCGTGCTTCAGAAGCACAAATCGGTTCGCATGCTCTATGACTACGGAAAAGAAAGCCCTGAATCTACTCCCGGACTGGTCGGGGTAACCCCCACGGAATTGGCTCCGGAGAGCGAAATATTCGATGCCGATAAATTCAATTTCATCTGCGGGCATGTCCCTTATGAAAAATATTTGCGTTGCGTTCCGCCGGATGCGGTGGTGTCTATCGTCAGGAACCCGGTAGAACGGGTGGTTTCCGAGTATCAGCACCTCAGGAGACATGAAGGGTGCCATCGCAGTTTTGCGGATTTTTCTTCGGATCCGCTCCAGCAGAACAAGCAGTGGAAGATGCTCAGGGGGCTGGATCGGAAGACCGGCGCACTGATCGGTTTGACGAGCCATTACAAATATTTTGTCGAAGCGTTTGTAGACAGGCTCGGATTGCCGATAGAGCCGGTAGCGAAAAATAAAGCGCCCGACTCCGATGCCGAGAGCAGAGCCAATATTCCGCCGGGCGAAATAAAGTCAGCCTTTCTCAATAACAAGCGGGACATGGATTTTTTCTTCGAGCAAGTGCGCATTTTTTCCGAGCTGGTCAAGGATGCGGGCTACAACACCGTCCCGACGGAGGATACCAACTGGAATTGCCTGCTCGCCGGGAGGAAAAAAATCGTTGGCTGGATATCCTGCGCCGCGACGGATTGTTACTTCGTGACGATCGGTGTGAACGGCGAAAGGCGGGCCGTCATTTCGCTGGATCAGAACCGGGACGATATTTACGACATGGGATTGTCCGATAACCCGCTGTGCGGGTTCAGCTATCCGCTTGCGCTGATTGGCGCCGAAAAAGGCGACAGGGTGACCGTGGGGGTATTCGGGGCGCCCGAGTTTGCCAGGACATTGAACATAGATTGGGAGCAGTGAGCCGTGACAACAATGCCGGGTTTCCATACGGGGGCGGGGGAGATCAGATCTTCCGGAATCGTTGTCGGCCGGCAAGCGGGCGTGGCTGCGGCGGATGTCGCTCATTCGGCAGATTGGAGAAACCGGCTTCCCCTGGAATTCGATCATGAAGTCTATGTGAATCACGCCGGAAACAAGGATATTGCCCGGCTTGGCGAAACGGCGGCGCGGCTTCACTACAAGAATCATGGCATGGCCGAAGGGCGGATATGCAGCGAGGTGCAGGGCAGGAAACAATTCATCGGCCTGGTTCCCGCCGCGCTGCCCATACTCGAAATCGGCCCATTCTTCTCCCCGGCGTTCCGGCGACCGGAGGCGAATGTATCTTATCTCGACTGCCTTTCTGCCAAAGCGATGAAAGAAAGGGCGGCGAAATTAAAGGGCGCGGCCATCGAAAATATCCCCGAGATAGATTATGTCTGGTCTGGGCAGCGTTATGCCGAGCTCATCGGGCGAAAGTTTATGGCTATCTATTCATCGCACAACATCGAACATCAACCCTGTCTGTTAACGCACCTGCACGACATCGAATCGGTATTGGAGAAGGAGGGCGCGGTTTTTTTCGCCGTCCCGGACAAGCGCTACTGTTTCGATCATTTTTTTCCCGAGACGAATCTGGCGGACATTGTCGAGGCGTGGGCGGAGGGAAAAAATCGGCATCGCCTCAAGGATATTCTGGAGCACCGGTTTTTCGCCGCGCACAACGAACCGGCCCGGCATTGGCGCGGGGATCATGGCACGAACCGGGGGTTATTGCAGCTCGATGACAGGCAGAATGTTTCGTTCATGGCCGAACTCGAAAGGCTGCGCTCTTCGACCGAGTACACGGATGTGCATGCCTGGAAATTTACTCCGGCAACTTTCAAGACATTGTTCGACGACCTGTTTTCCCTGAGGTTGACCCGCCTGCGCATCGCGAGGCTGTACCAGACGGTGAAAAACAGCAACGAGTTTTACGCAGTCCTGGTTTTCGGCCGCAAATGATGAACGAGTCAAACATGGAGCGATCAATGATCCGAGGCGGAAAAACACCAGGTCTGGCTGCCCGTTTGCTCCCGGATGGCGATTTCCCGGAAGCCGGCATGCCTGACGACCACGGGAAGCCGGCATTCGGCAAGGCTTGTATTGATGTCGCGGTGCCGGGTGAGGGATACCCCAGCGGCTGGGTATTGCTGCGGGGTGCGCTGATCCGGCGCGGCGGAAATTGTTGTGCGCGTCTCGATTACGACCTTGGCGCCGGTTTTACCGAAGCGCAGTCTTTCGAGATCCCTGCCTCGGGCAGGGGCGAGATCAACGAACTGATTTGCCTGCCTGCCGGGGTCAAACGCATGAAATGGTCGCCGGTGGGTGCAACGGGAGAATTCGAACTGTCTCTGCTTTCCCTGTCCAGGGTAAACGTATTGGAGCGGTACTGGCTTATGGTGCAGCGTGTCATGTCGATGATTTTTCTGCATCCGGCCAGGAAGCGGAAGTTTGTCGATCTGGGGTTTTTCCGCATGCTGATTGATTTGCCGGGCAGCTATCAGGCTGCGCGCAAGTTGCGCGCCCATGCCAGCGCTCCGCACTACCAGGGCTGGATCGGCTATTTCGATACGCCGGGAATACGCGGGCACCGGCAACTGGAAAGGCATATTCCGGAGATGGCGGTGCAGCCCAAGATTACCCTGTTGCTGAACGTGCAGGCAGGTCATGCCCAATATCTTGCGGCAACTGTCGAGTCGGTCCGCGCCCAGATTTATCCGCATTGGGAACTGCACATCGCGGCAGCCCCTGACTGCGATCCCGCCATCAGGGAGGTTCTCGGGGAATTTACCCGGAGCGACGCGCGGATCAGCGCCGGATTCCTGCAAGCGGATCAGGTTGGCGCTACCGCGATGGATGCAGCACGGAGAAGCGGCGATTACCTGGGGATACTGGGCGAACACGACTTGCTCGCGCAACGTGCCTTGTATTGCATCGCGGCGGAGGCGGCGGCATATCCCGATGCGGTGCTGCTGTACACCGACGAAGACAGCATCGATGAGGCGGGGGCGCGCACCGCGCCCAATTTCAAGCCGGACTGGAACCCGCAGTTGCTGCTTTCGCAGAATTACCTCGGCGGCCTGTGCGTTTTCCGGGCCGACGCGATTGGAGCCGCAGGCGGTTTTCCAGACAGGCTGGATACCGGCGCGAGTTGCGAGCTGGCGCTGCGCGTGAGCGAGGCGGCAAATGTCCGGCAAATCCGCCACATTCCCCAAGTGCTTTACCATTGCCGCACGTACCGGGACGGAGCCGCGCCGGAATGGGCAGGCAACACGCCTTGCGCGGCCGGAAAGCAAATGCGGGAAGCCTATCTGGCTCGCAACGGAATTTGCGGCGAGGTTATCGGCGTGCCTGGCGCAGGCGGTTACCGCATCCGCTACGCGATTCCCGCCGACATGCCGCTGGTGAGCATCATCATCCCGACCCGCGACAGGCTGGATTTGCTGCGGCGCTGCATCGAAAGCCTGCGCGGGCTCGGCAGTTATCCGCATTATGAAATCATCGTGGTCGATAACCAGTCCGCCGATCCGGTCACGCTCGCCTATCTGGACGCGCTTGCCGCAGGGAAGATCGCGACAGTCCTGCGCCATGACCGGCCATTCAATTACCCGGCAATCAACAATTTTGCGGTGCGCTATGCGCGCGGCCAGGTGCTCTGCCTGCTCAATAACGACACCGAAGTCATCACGCCGGAGTGGATGGAAGAAATGCTCGGCCTGCTGCATCAGAAAGATGTCGGCGTGGTCGGCGCGAAGCTGCTTTATCCGGACGGCAAGGTGCAGCATGGCGGCGACCTGGTCGGCGTGGGCGGCGTGGCGAACCATGCCCATGCCTTCCTGCGGCGCGACGATCCGGGCTATCAGGGGCGCGCCCTGCTGGCGCAGGATATGTCGGCGGTCACCGGAGCATGCCTGATGGTGCGGAAAGCGCTGTATGAAGAATTGGGCGGGCTGGACGAGCGCTACCTCCCGGTGTCTTTCAACGACGTGGATTTCTGCCTGCGGGTGCGCGAGGCAGGCTACCGGGTGGTATGGACGCCGCATGCCGAGCTGTATCACCGCGAGTCTGCGTCGCGCGGCAAGAACCGCAGCGCCGAGAAAGTGCGGCTGGCCAAGCGCGAGGCCGCGTACATGCGCAAGCGCTGGAAGCACGCGCTGCGGCGCGACCCGTTCTACAACCCGAATCTGAGCCAGGAGCGGCCCGACTTTTCCCTGAGCAATGCACCGCTGGTGGAGGGATCATGGCTGACCTGATCCCGCAAGGTTCGCATCAGAAAGGCGTTCCGGGCACCGTTTACCTGGTCGAAGAGCAATGCAACCCGTCCACGGATTATTTCGTGCTTCCGGCAGTTTCCGCCGGGAGGCATCGGGTGGTGCGCTGCGGCTTTGCCGATTTGCCGCCTTCCGCCGACCTGGATGGCGCGGCGGTGGTGTTCGTGCGCTATGTGCCGCCGGCCTGGGCAAAACTGGTGGAGGCGGTGCGCCCCCGGCTGCGCAGGCTGGCATTCTTCATGGACGACGATGTGCTGGAAGTGGGCGCGTCCGCCGGGCTGCCGTGGCGCTACCGCTTCAAGCTGGCGCGGCTGGCCACCTGGCGGTCGAGCTGGCTGCAACGGCAGGCTGCCGAACTATGGGTTTCGACGCCTTATCTGCAACTGAAATATTCCGGTTGGCGGCCGCGGCTGGTGCTGCCCTCGCCTGCGCCGGGTTGCACGGACGTGCGCCGGATTTTTTACCACGGCACGGCCTCACACGCGGCAGAAATCCGCTGGCTGCGTCCGGTGGTGGAAGAAGCCTTGCGCCGCGACGAGCGGCTCGCCTTCGAGGTCGCCGGTGGCCGGGATGTGCATCGCCTGTACCGCGGCGTACAGCGCGCGACGGTGGTGCATCCGATGAAGTGGCCCGCCTACCGGGCGTTTCTGGACATGCCGTGGCGGCACGTGGGGCTGGTTCCGCTGCTGGATATGCCATTCAACCGGGCGCGCTCTTACACGAAATTTTTCGACATCACCCGCTGCGGCGCGGTGGGGATCTATGCGCCGGACAGCGCCTGCGCGGATGTGATCCGCCACGGTGTGGATGGGCTGGTGGTGGCGCAGGAACCGGAAGCCTGGGTGGAAGCCATCCTGCATCTGGCACAGGATGAGCCTCAGCGGAGCGCCATGTTCGGCAATGCGGAAAAAAAAATGACCGGGTTGGCCGACAGGGCGCAGCGCGGTTATGCGGAATTGATGTAGCGGCGGCGTATGAAGAATCACAGGAAAAAGCAGTTGCATCGTTCCCAAGCTCAGCGTGGGAATGCTGGCCGTGCCGCTCTGCGGTACGGGGCGCGGAGCGCCCCTTGATGCGTTCTCACGGATAACCAGCGACCAGGCTGTCGTTTTTGGACAGCCTGGTCAGATGGCTAGTAGTTTCATCAGACCGTGGGAACGAGAAGAACACTGACGTTCTCTGTGAGCTCTGTGGCCTGAATTTGTTTTTTTAGAATCATGGCGGTTTGGTTCTGCCGTGCTTTGGCGGCGGATGGGCAAGGAAGTATTTTCACGAAAGGAGATGCAATGAAACCGATTAAACCTAATAACATCGTCTGGCATCGTGCCACCGTGACCCGCGCGGCGCGCGAAAAGTTGAATGGCCATCGCAGCGTGATTTTATGGTTCACCGGGCTTTCCGGCGCGGGAAAATCCACGCTGGCGCATGCTGTCGAGGAGAATCTGCACAAGATGGGCTGCCGCACCTTTACTTTCGATGGCGACAACGTGCGCCACGGGCTTTGTTCCGATCTGGGGTTTTCCGACGAAGACCGCGTCGAGAATATCCGCCGCGCGGGAGAACTGGCCAAACTGTACCTGGATGCGGGCGTCATCGCGCTGACCGCCTTTATTTCTCCGTTCCGCTCTGATCGCGCGCGGGTGCGCTCGCTGGTGCCGTACGGCGAATTCCTCGAAATCTATTGCCGCTGCCCGCTGGAAGTGTGCGAACAACGGGATGTGAAGGGGCTGTATAAACGGGCGCGGGCAGGAGAAATCAAGGAGTTCACCGGCATCTCTTCACCCTATGAGGAACCTGAGGGAGCGGAACTGGTGGTGGATACCGGCAGCCAGTCCGTGGAGGAATCCGTGGCCATGGTCATCGACCTGTTGTGCGAGTACGGTGTTATCGGGCCGGACAAGGCTGACAACAGGCTCCAGCTCAACTGGTCGGCGCTGGCCGGGGCTACCGCCTGAAGCGCGGCCCGATTTGCGGACGAGGAAACCTTGCGGGAATTATTTCTTCCGGCCGGAACGGCTCCGCTGATCGCGACCTCGCGCGCGTTGGCGAACCTGCCGAATCTCGGCGAACTGCTCGGGGCGCCGCCGGTACACCGCCGCGCAGTGCGGGATATGGCCGCCTGCGCGGGAGTGATTGCCTGGGGGCGCAAACCCAGCGCCGCCGAGGCTTCGGCCTTCGCCAGCCGGCATGGGTTGGCCCTGCTGCGCCTCGAAGACGGCTTTCTCCGCTCGGTGGAGATGGGCGGGCAGTCGCCGCCGCTTTCCGTCGTGGTGGACGATCGGGGCATCTACTACGACGCCTCCGTACCTTCGCGTCTCGAAATGCTGATCGCCCGCCCGCTCACGGAAGCGCAGCGCGCCCGCGCTATGGCGTTGATCTGCGTATGGCGCGCGGCGCGGGTGTCCAAATACAACCATGCGCGCGAATATGCGGGCAGGCTGCCGGCGCGCTATGTGCTGGTGGCTGACCAGACGCTGGGCGACGCGTCGATCCGCCATGGCCTGGCAGATGCGCCCAGCTTTCAGCGTATGCTGGATGCGGCGCTGGCGGAAAACCCGGAATGCACGGTGCTGCTCAAAATCCATCCGGAGGTGATGGCCGGCCATAAGCGCGGCCATTTCGACCTCGCCGCGCTTGCGCAAAACCCGCGCGTGCTGGTGCTCGGAGAAGATGCGCACCCGGTGTCGCTGATCGAACATGCCGAGGCGGTCTATACGGTCACCTCGCAAATGGGTTTCGAGGCATTACTGTGGGGCAGGCGGGTGCGCTGTTTCGGTATGCCGTTCTATGCCGGCTGGGGGCTTACGCAGGACAACCTGCTGGCGCCGGAGCGCCGCCGCCCTGCGCCGCTGGAAAACCTGGTGCATGCGACGCTGCTGGAATACCCGCGTTATATCGACCCGGAAACCGGCCGGCGCTGCGAGGCGGAGCGCGTGGTCGAATGGATGGGAATGCAGCGGCGGATGCGCGAGCGGTTTCCCGCCGACATCTATGCTCTGGGATTTTCGATGTACAAAAAACCTATCGTGCGCAGTTTCTTTCAGGGCAGCACCGTGCGCTTTGTGCGCAAGGTTGCCGCAGTGCCGCAGGGTGCCACGCTGGCGGTGTGGGGGCGGAGAGAGCCTGCTTCAAATTGCGCGGCAGACATCATCCGGCTGGAAGACGGGTTCATCCGCTCGGTAGGATTGGGGGCGGATCTGGTGCGCCCCTTGTCGTGGGTCATGGACGGGCGCGGCATCTACTACGATGCAACCGGGCCATCCGATCTGGAACATCTCCTGCAAACGACGGTTTTCGATGCGGCGCTGCTCGACCGTGCGCGGGTATTGCGGGAGCGTATGGTCGCGCAAGGGCTGACCAAGTACAACGTGGGAGTGGCGAGCTGGCAGCGGCCTTCATCCTGTCCGCCACTCCGGGAGCCTGGAACCATGCGCAGGGTGATCCTGGTGCCGGGGCAGGTGGAATCGGATGCCTCGCTGGCTTGCGGAGCGCCCGGCATCCGCCGCAATCTCGATCTGCTGCGCGCGGTGCGCGCGGACAACCCGGAAGCGTACCTGATCTACAAACCGCACCCGGATGTGATAGCCGGATTGCGCCGCAAGGGGCAGCGCGAGGAGGACGCCGTTCGCTGGTGCGACGAAGTGGTGCAGGATGTTCCGATGGGAGAACTGTTGCCGCAGGTGGACGAAGTCCACACGCTGACATCGCTGACCGGGTTCGAGGCATTGCTGCGCGGCAAGAGAGTGGTGTGCTACGGCCAGCCCTTTTACGCGGGCTGGGGGCTGACCGCAGATGTCCTGCCGGTTGCCCGCCGTACGCGCCGCCTGTCGCTGGACGAACTGGCGGCGGGAGCATTGATTCTCTATCCCGCTTACGTGAGCCGGGAGACGGGCTGTTTCACCACGCCGGAGCGGGCGCTGGACGAAATGCTGGCATGGCGGGCGCAGTGTGGGAACGGATTGCCGTGGTGGCGGAAAGCGATGCGCCGGGTGCTGCGCCTGTCCGATCCCAACTTGGGCTTGATAGCTTCGACCATGATGAGATTGAAATTATGAGCCGCTGCATAATTCATGCGGATATGCACAAGCTCGGCAGGGTGCAATAAGCGTAGCGCATTGCACCGGAATGATCTACATGCGGCGCAATGCCCGTTGGTTATTGCGCCCTACAAAAAACTGCGTTTCCTGAGGGACGCGCTGATTTATTCGGTTTCGTCGTTCCCGCGAAGGCGGGAACCCAGTTAAGTAAAGGCACTGGATCCCCGCCTTCGCGGGGATGACGAATAAATCAGCGCCTCCTTAGAGCGGCACGGCCAGCGTTCCCACGCGGAGCATGGGAACGATGCTTTGAGATTTGCGATTTGCGACGTCAGCAAGGCCTGATGTTGGAAGCCTGCTTGCCCTTCATGCCTTGCACCACTTCAAAGACGACCTTCTGGCCTTCCTGGAGGGACTTGAAACCGCTCGCGCTGATTGCGGAAAAGTGCGCGAACAGATCGCCACTGCCGTCGTCGGAAGAGATAAAACCGAAACCCTTCGAGTCGTTGAACCATTTAACTGTACCTGTTGCCATTTGAATATCTCCTTGCATTAACAAAGCGGGCGACCCCGCGAAATAATTTCGGCCATTGAAATCGATACATGGCCGCGCTCTTTGCACTTTTCTCATAGCGCAATGCATGGGCGGATCAGGCAGTGTTCGTAGCGCGGGACCCGTATACCCATGCTGCCGGACCGTCCGCCACCCGCAGTGCATTTCCATGACAATGCGCCGCTATCTTGTAACGAATTCTCCGGATTTTAAATAGGTAAAATCACCTAATCCGATAAGTTATAAGCAACCGCAAAGCGCAACATAAATATCGTCGCAAACCGGCGCAGGCCGCGCTTGTCGCATCTATGTAGACGCCGCCTACGGCGCATTTTTTTTCTTCAGTAAAACACACTACCCGATTGAAGTTTCAGACGCGGCGAAATACGCATTTCGCCTCGCTGTATTCCGCGTGCCTTTTGCAGATACTTGCGCCAAGGTTTAGCGCGGCACGAACGGCGAGCTCTTTTGGCAATCCCGACCTGACCGGCGCGCGCCGATTCACGAACGGAGGGCATTATGAAAACCGCTGACAGGAAAAACTTTGGAAGGCTGGCGTTGCGGAAAAGGGTATGCCTGGTTCTCGCATTACTCCTGCCCTGCGCGTCGTGCTCGCCATATGCGGCGGCGGCCGGTTTCGGCGAGACCGCCACGGACGGGTTGCGCGCTCCCAGCTACCGGCTGCTTGCGGAGGAGGATTCCGCCGGGCCGTTCGCGCCGGGCCTGATGGAGAACGAGAAGAAACTGGTATGGAGGTTCCGGGCCGGGCACAAGCTGGTGATGGGGTTGAGCGACAGGGACGATTCCGGCAGGCTCATGCAAGTGCTTTTCGAGCGCAGCTCGCAACTGTTTTCCGGGCGCGAGCAGGCGCTGATGCCGCGCATCAACGTTCGTCTGGAACGCCAGTTTTAACCCGGACATGCAACGGCCATGCTGACGTCGAGCCTGAACCAGTTCAGAGGCAAGCGGATATTGCTGCTGCAAGGTCCGGTCGGGCCTTTCTTCTGGAGGTTCGCCAAGGATCTGGAACAAGCCGGGGCGCAGGTGTTCAAGGTGAATTTCAACGGCGGCGACTGGCTCTTCTACCCGTCAAACGCATTCAGCTTCTGCGGCGGCATGGAGGAATGGTCGGCGTACCTGGAAGTGCTGCTCGACCGGTTGAACGTCGACGCGGTGCTGCTGTTCGGCGATTGCCGCCCGGTTCACCGCCTGGCGCATGAAGTCGCCCTGCGGCGCGGGCTGGAAATCGGCGTGTTCGAGGAAGGCTATACCAGGCCGAACCACATCACGCTCGAACGGTTCGGCGCCAACGGCAATTCGCTGATTCCGCGCAACCCGATTTTTTACCTGAACAACCCGATGCCCCCCGTCGAACAGCCGCAACAGGTCGGCAGCACCTTCTGGTTTGCCATGCTCTGGGCGATGCTGTATTACTTTGCGGCAGGCCTGCTGAAGCCGCTTTTCCCGCATTACCGGCATCACCGGCCCTTGTCGTGGCTGGAAGGATTGCCCTGGTTGCGCTCCCTGTGGCGCAAGGGATATTACGCGTTCAAAGAGCGGGGAGTCTCCGCGCGGTTGACCGGCAAGCTTGCCGGACGTTTCTTCCTGGTGCCGCTGCAAGTGCATAACGACGCGCAGATTCATACGCATTCCGGCTTCAATTCGGTGGCCCAGTTTATCGACGAAGCGATGACATCTTTTGCTGCCCATGCGCCCAAAAATACCGCACTGGTCATCAAGCACCACCCGATGGATCGCGGTTATTGCGACTACACAAAGTTTATTGCCGAGCGGATCGTGCGGCTCGGGCTGGAGGATAGATGTTTCTATATTCATGACCAGCATCTCCCCACCTTGTTGAAGCTCGCCTGCGGGGTGGTGGTGGTCAACAGCACAGTCGGCTTGTCGGCCCTTTTTCACGGAGCGCCGGTCAAGGTTTGCGGCAGCGCCATCTATGACATGAAGGGGTTGACTTTTGGCGGGCTGCTGGCCGATTTCTGGCAGGAGGCGCAGCACGCCAGGCCGGATCGGCATTTGTTCGAGTGTTTCCAGAGCTATCTGCTGCGCTATACGCAATTGAACGGCAGTTTCTACAAGCGCCTGCCCATCGTGGCGTCTGCCATGGGGATACACTGGGCCGCCGCCGGATGCCGCCCTGCGACAGGCCGGCCAATCGCGGCACCTGCCCCGGCGATGGTCGGGCATCACGTCCTGCCCCAGCCCGGCCCGGCGCCAGAATTCATCGTTTCGGGAGCGCCATAAATCAACCCGAGCCGTGCAAGCAGGAGCCAAACAAGCCCGGATGAAACGCAGTGAAATCCGGGAACGGGTATGATGCCCCCGGATTCCGCTATCGCTGCATCCGGGCTACAAACCCCGCAAGGCTCACCTTAGTTCAAGCCACAGAGAACACAGAGAAAGACGTGGTTTCACCAAATTATTTAGTTTCACCGAAAAGGTGAAGCGCTTCCGAGTTGCAAGCTTTTGTTATTGCGAGTTGTGCGACAAGTCGCCCATCCCTGCTTACAACGCTTCCTCTGTGATCTCCGTGTTCTCTGATGTCTAACTGCTTTTCGAGGAAACGCATGACCAATACCAACCCGCCTTCCCCTGCTGCTGCCGGCCGCTCCTTCAACGAACTACCGCTGTCGCCCGGCATGCAGGCGACCTTGCAGCAGCTCGGCTATCTGACGATGACGCCGATACAGGCGGCCAGCCTGCCGGTCGCGCTCGCCGGACACGACCTGATCGCGCAGGCGAAGACCGGCAGCGGCAAGACCGCAGCGTTCGCGCTGGCGCTGTTGACCAAGCTGAACCCGCGCCGCTTTGCGGTGCAGGCGATGGTGCTGTGCCCGACGCGCGAGCTGGCGGATCAGGTGACGCAAGAGATCCGCCGTCTGGCGCGCTCCGCCGACAATATCAAGATACTGACGCTGTGCGGCGGCAGCATCATGCGCGCGCAGACCTCCAGCCTGGAGCACGGCGCGCACATCGTCGTCGGCACGCCGGGACGCATCATGGATCACATGGAGCGCGGCACGCTGAACCTGGAAGCACTCAACACGCTGGTGCTCGACGAAGCGGATCGCATGCTGGACATGGGCTTTTACGAACAGATCGCGTTTGTCGCAAAGCGTTGCCCGTCCGAGCGCCAGACGCTGCTGTTCTCGGCGACCTATCCCGACGGCATCGCGCGGCTGGCGCGCCAGTTCATGCGCGCACCGCAGGAAGTGAAGCTGCTGGAACAGCATGAGGAAACCAAAATACGTCAGCGCTTCTACAAGGTGGAAAACGAGCTGCGTTTGCAGGCCGTCGGCCAGTTGCTCAGGCACTACCGCCCGGTCAGCACGCTGGCGTTCTGCAACACCAAGCAGCAATGCCGCTCGCTGCTGGAAGCGCTGCACGCGCAGGGCATCAAGGCACTGACCATGAATGGCGACATGGAACAACGCGAACGCGACCAGGTGCTGATCCAGTTCGCCAACCGCAGCTGCCCGGTGCTGGTGGCCACCGATGTCGCCGCGCGCGGCCTGGACATCGCGCAACTCGAAGCGGTCATCAACGTCGATGTCACGCCCGACCCGGAAGTCCACATCCACCGCATCGGACGCACCGGCCGCGCCGACGAGAACGGCTGGGCGCTGAGCCTGTGCAGCCCGTCCGAGCGGAATCGCATCATCGGTATCGCCAAAATGATGCGCATCGAACCGGAGTGGCACGAGCTTGCCGAACTGCAAAACGACGACGAATCTCCGCTGGTGCCACCGATGGTGACGCTGCAAATTCTTGGTGGGCGCAAGGAGAAGATCCGCCCCGGCGATGTGCTGGGCGCGCTCACCGGCGAAGCCGGTTTCACGCGCGAGCAGGTCGGCAAGATCACCGTGACCGACCAATCCACCTATGTCGCCGTCGCGCGCAACATCGCCAGCGACGCCGTGCGCAAATTGTCGGCAGGCAAGGTGAAGGGCAAGGCGGTGAAGGTGCGAGCGCTGTAGGGTGGGCACGTTTCTGCCTCGCAGAGGTTCTCGCACCGGAAGGGTGTGCCCACGCTGATTCCAAACCGCGTGGGCAGACTACAAAGACTCGTCCGAGGGCATCGCAGCAGACCAGAGCGGCACCCCATCCACATCCAGATAGCAGAGGTAGGCACGCAGGTCGAACTCCAGCTGGTGATAGTCGGGTTCCATATGCAGGCACAGCTGGTAGAAAGCCTTGTTGTGCTCGCTCTCCTTGAGGTGCGCCAACTCGTGAACCACGATCATGCGCAGGAATTCCGGCGGCATCTCCTTGAATACCGCCGCGATGCGAATCTAGCGCTTGGCCTTGAGCTTCGAGCCCTGCACCCGCGAGATACTGGTGTGCATGCCCAGCGCGTTGCGGATGACATGCAGCTTGCCGTCGAACGCAACCTTGCTCAGTTGTCCGGCGTTGCGCAGAAACGCCCCCTTGGATTCCAGCACGTAGTCATATAGAGCCTTATCGGTGCGCACCGCGTGCGCGAGCGGATACTTCTTCAGCAGCATCTCCGCCAAGCGGCCTTGTTCGATCAATCGCTGCACCTGCTCTGCCAAGGCTACAGGGTATCCAGCAAGGTAATTCGGCGGCGGTTTTGGACGCATGGCGGCGAGTGGCGGAAGGCGAGTTTTCTGGGCAAGCAAAATCTGATTTAACGCGCTGTTCTAAGGTGTTGCAGATACAACTGCTCCACTTTCGCGCGCGCCCACGGCGTCCTGCGCAGGAATTTCAGGCTGGATTTGATGCTGGGGTCGTGCGTAAAGCAGCGCACCGGCACGGCAGCGGCCATCGCTTCCCAGCCCATGCTTTCGGATAGCTGCGTGACGATGGTTTCGAGGGTGATGCCGTCCAGGCTGGGCGTTTTATCTGCGTTCATGTTTTCATTTTACAGCGGATAGCCGTACCCAAGCATTTACAATACGCCACTCAGATTTTGGAATGAGCCATTCATGACCGCCCCCGTCCGTCTCGCAAAACGCCTCGCCGAATCGCTCCCCTGCTCGCGCCGTGAGGCCGAACTTTATATCTCGGGCGGCTGGGTGATGGTGGATGGGCAAGTGGTGGAAGAGCCGCAGTTCATGGTGTCGCAGCAGAAGATCGAGCTGCACCCCGAGGCCAGCCTCGCTCCTGTCGAGCCGGCGACCATACTGTTTCATCTGCCGCCCGACTCGGACATCGCTACCAACACCCCACAACAGTTGATATGCGCCGACACGCGCGCTGCCGACGACCCTTCCGGCATCCGCCTGCTCAAGCAGCACTTCCTCCGGCTGACGCAAGGCATCCCGCTGGAACGCAATGCCAGCGGCCTGCTGGTGTTCACCCAGAACTGGCGCGTGGCGCGCAAGCTGAAAGAAGATGCCGCAACGCTCGAGCAGGAATATGTCGTGGAAGTCGCCGGTGAATTGCCCGCCGAGGGGCTCAAGCTGCTCGACCACGGACTCAGCTTCAACGGTCGCGCACTGCCACCGATCAAGGTCAGCTGGCAAAACGAAACTCGCTTGCGCTTCGCCCTCAAGGGAGTGCAACCCGGCCAGATTGCGCACATGTGCCAGAGCGTCGGGCTGCAAGTGCTGTCCGTGAAACGCCTCCGCATCGGTCGAGTATCGATGTCCAGATTGCCGCCCGGGCAGTGGCGTTACTTGATGCCACACGAGCGGTTTTAGCCGGGAAGTTGCATAAACCCGGCTCTATTAACAACGGCGCGGGCACGAATCTCGATCCCGCGCTAGAACTCCCGCCATCACTCGGCCAGTCGCCGAACTTTCAGGGTCGCCTCATGAACGAAGAACGTTTAATAAACATCGAAGCAAAAATCACCTTCCAGGAAGACCTGATCGAAGAACTTAACAAAACGGTCTATCAGCAGCAACAAAAGCTGGATCGCCTTGAAGCGGTTTGCGCATCACTCACAAGACACATCCAATCGCTGGCTGAAGCAAGGAATGAGGGAATGCCCGCGAACGAAAGGCCGCCGCATTATTAGTCTCTTACCGGTCAAATGATGTCAAAACATGACAAGAGTTTTGCATTTATCTGGCATTGGCAAGGGTTTGAACGAAGGTGAGCCTTGCGGGTTTTGTAGCCCGGATGCAGCGATAGCGGAATCCGGGGGCATCATACCCGTTCCCTGATTTCACTGCGTTTCATCCGGGCTAACTGGTCAATCCGGCGCAGCCAGCTTGTCGAGCAAGTCGCTGAGAACATTGAACTTCACCGGCTTGACCAGGAAATGATCGCAACCGGATGCCAGCGCCTGCTCCCTGATTGCGCTGTCGGCATAACCGGTTACCGCAACCAGGAGCAGGTCGCGCCCTTCCGGCAGCTGCCGCAGCCGTTGCGCGGTCTCGAAGCCGTCCATGCCCTTCAGGCCGATGTCGAGCAGCACCACCTGCGGGCGGAACTCGGGAACCTGCTCCAGCGCGGCTTGGCCGCTCTCGGCGACGCGCGCCTGATACCCCTCCATCTCCAGCAATACTGCGGTGCTGTCGGCCACGGCATGATCGTCTTCCACGACCAGCACGCGCATGCCGGGAACGGAGCGGCTCCGGCTTCCGACCTCGTGCATGGAGGGCTGTACAGTCATGGCCCTGGCCGGCAGCCGGACGGTAAAGGTCGAGCCCTGCCCCGGCCCTGCGCTGTGAGCATCTACCCGCCCGCCGTGCATCCCGGCCAGTTGCTGCACCAGCGTGAGGCCGATGCCCAGCCCGCCCTGGGCGCGATCCAGGGTGCGCTCGCCCTGCTGGAACAGGTCGAACACTTGCGGCAGCAGTTCCGCCGCGATGCCCATGCCGTTATCGCGCACGCTGATTTCGATTTCCGTCCCGTCCAGGCGCGCGGCAAATTCGATCCGTCCGCCGTCCGGGGTGTATTTGGCGGCATTGTCCAGCAGGTTGAGCAGCAACTGGGACAGGCGCACCGGGTCGCCTTCGAGTTGCACCGCCTGATCCGGCATCCGCACCGCAAGATGGTGCCCCTTGTTCTCCGCCAGCATCCGGGCAGACTCGATGATCTGTTCGGCCAGCACACTAAACTCGATGGTCTCCTTCCTGAGCGCGATCTTGCTGCGGGCGATGCGCGAGACGTCCAGCAGGTCGTCCACCATGCGGGTGAGGTGGCTCACCTGTTCTTCTATAATCTTCTGCGCCCACTTGATCTTGGGCTCCGCCGACCCCAGCCGTCCGAGGATATGGGCGACATTGCGGATCGGCGCCAGCGGGTTGCGCAGCTCGTGGGCCAGCATGGCGAGAAACTCGTCCTTGTGCCGGTCGGCCTCGCGCAACGTTTTTTCGGCCCGCTTGCGTTCGGTGATGTCGCGACAGAAAACGTAGAGGCGCTGCGTTTCCTCCATAGAGGTGGCGGACACTTCGATGTCGATCTCATGCCCGTCCTTGCGGCGATGGCGCGTCTCGAACCGGCCATACCCTCGCGCCCTGATTTTTGCGATATGCGCCAGAACCTCTTCCACTGTCAGCTCTATCGCCTCCAGTTGGCTGATGTGCATGTTCACCAGTTCCTCGACCGTGTAGCCGGACATTTTCGCGTACGCCTGGTTGGCTTCCAGCAAATCACCCCGCATATCGACCACCCAGAAGCCGTCTATCGAGGTATCGAGCACCAGCTTGTGCTGCTTCAGCATCGCTTCGTTTTGCTTGCGCTCGGTGATGTCGCGAATGAAAGAAAATAAACAATTCGCTTCGGGTACGTAGGCAGCGGACGCCTCGAAGTCCACCACATGCCCGTCCTTATGGCGATGCTGCGTTTCAAAATGGTTAAGCCCATGAGACATGGCATTCCCGATCCGCGCCCGGACTAATTCCGGCGTGTTGGAGAGCACCGATAATCGGGAGATGTGCATGCCGGTCAGTTCCTGGCACGTATAGCCAACCATATCCGCGTAGGCCTGGTTCACGTCGAGCAGATAACCGTCAGTGTCGAACAGCCAGAACCCGTCATAGGTCGTCTCGATAATGGTCTTGCTCAGTTTCAACGTCACTTCGGCCAGCTTGCGCGCGGTGATGTCGCGGCTCGAGGCGATGATAACGTTCTGCCCTTCCATCTCCACGCCGGAGGCGCTGACCTCGACATCGATCAGCGCGCCGTCCTTGCGGCGGTGCACGGTCTCGAACACGCCGTTTTTGCCGATGTACCCGGCCAAGCACGCCCGCAACTCATCGGGCGGAAATTGCGCATCCCAGTCGGCGACATTGAGGCCGGCCACTTCTGCCTGGGTGTAGCCCAGCATGCGGCAGAAGGTGTCGTTGGCCTCGATGAGGTTGCCCTGGCTGTCCACCACGTGGATGCCGTCCGCGGAGTTCTGCATCAATATCCGGTTGCGGTGCAGCAGCCTTGCCGTTTCCTGCTGCAGCCGCCGGTTCTGCTCGCGCTGCGCATGCGCTGTCATGGCCCGCTTGATCACGCCCGGCAGCAGCCGCAGGTATTGTCCCGCCGTGTCCTTGACCAGGTAATCGTCTGCGCCGCTCTTCATCACCTCGACGGCCACCTGCTCGCTGCCTTCCCCGGTGAGCATGATGACCGGAGGGTGCGTGCCCGAGCATTCGGCAAGCACCCTGACAAGGCTGAGCCCGTCCATATCCGGCAGGTTGTAATCGAGCAGGATCGCGTCCGGCATCGGATCGGCCATGCATATGAGGCCCTCTTTCGCCGATGACGCCATCACCAGGTGACAGTCGACATCCTTGAGGGCGCGCCGGTAGAGGTGCCGGTCGTCTTCGCTGTCGTCGATGACGAGGATGGTTGCGGTCATTCGGGTGCCCGGACAAAAGTTTCTCGTATGATGTGCTGTTTCATTTGATGTTCTTGGGCAACACGGAAACGTTGAACCAGTAGTCGGTGAGCCGCGCGACCGACTGGATGAACCCGACCAGGTCCACGGGCTTCTGCACGTAGGAATTCGCGCCGGCGGCATAGCACTGTTCGATGTCCTTCTCGGCGCTGGATGTCGTCAGGACGATGACGGGGATTTTCCGCAGATCCGGGTCGGTCTTGATGGCGCGCAGCACTTCCTTGCCGTCGGTGCCCGGCAGGTTCAGGTCGAGCAGGATGATGTTGGGGCGGGGCGCTTTCTCGGGATCGGAAAATTCTCCGCGCCGCAACAGATAATCGAGCGCCTGGTCGCCGTTGGTGCAGCGCTTGACCGGGTTGAGCAAATTGGCCTTCTTGAAGGCGCGCACCGTCGCCAGGTAATCGTCGTCGCTGTCCTCGACGATCAGTATGGTTTGAGACATGTTTCCTGTCATGTTGCATCCTCGCTCAAAGTAAAATAAAACGTGGTTCCTTCTCCGGGAGTGGATTCCAGCCAGATGCGGCCACCGTGAAGTTCGATAATCTTTTTGGTAATTGTAAGGCCGGCACCGGTTCCGCCGCCATACTTGTTTTGCTCGTGCAGCCGCTTGAAGATGCGGAACACGCTCGCCTGATGATGCGGCTGGATGCCGATGCCGTTGTCGCGCACATAAAAAACCGGGTTCGCGCCGCTGCGGTCGCAGCCGATTTCTATCCATTTCAACGGTTTGTCGTTGTATTTTGCCGCATTGGCAAGAAGGTTCTGGAACACCTCGCCGATGCGGGTGGCATCGCCCTGCACCGCACCCAGCGGGCCGTTGCGGCGCAGCTCGACGCCCATTCCGCCCTGCGCGCGATCCCGCCATAAGCTGCTCAGGTCTTTCGCCACGGCGTCGACGGCCGCATCGACATCGACCGGGCTCCTGGCAAGCTCCGTGCTGCCGAGGCGGGAGTAGGCCAGCAGGCGGTCGATCAGGGCGGATAGCCGTTCGGCCAGCCGCTGGATGCTGCCGATATATTGCTGCGCCTCCCCGTCCAGCCGCTCGCCGTAGTCTTCCTTGAGAAAGCTGGTGTAGTTGTGGATGCCGCGCAGCGGTTCCTTGAGATCGTGCGCGGCGATATAGGTGAATTCGTCCAGCGACTGGTTGACGGCCCGCAGCGATGCCATGGATTCCGCTATCTGCGCTTCGGCCCGCTTGCGCTCGGTGATGTCCTGCACCGACCCCATCCCCGAGCTCAGGTTGCCCTGTTCATCGAAGTCCAGTTCGGCGCGCTCTTCCACCCAGCGCGTCTCGCCATGCACGACGATGCGATGCTGTATCTGGTAAGGCGCGCCCTTGAGCGCGGCCTTCCAGGCGGAATCAACCAGCCCCTTGTCGTCCGGGTGCACATTGACGAGGAAAGACTCATAGGTGAGGGGCGCGTCGGCAGGTATGTCGAAGATGCGGTAAGTTTCGGCGGACCACACCAGTTCGTTTCGCGGTACATTGATCCGCCAGCTGCCGATTGAGGCCAGGGATTGCGCCTGGCGCAGCAACGCTTCGCTGGCGCGAATCCGTTCTTCGTCCCGTTTGCGTACGGTGATGTCGCGAATTGAAGCGAAAACATACTGATGCCCGTCTATCTCCACGCCGGAGGCGCTGACCTCCACATTGACCGGCGGGCCGTCCTTGCGGCGGTACAGAGTCTCGTATGTGGCGCTTTTGCCTATAAGCTCCTTGAATCGCACCCGCGACTCTTCTGCCGACCACTGCATTTCCCAAGCGGTCACATTAAGGCCGGCCATCTCTTGCCGGGTATAACCCAGCTTGCTGCGGAAGGCATCATTGGCCTCCACTAAATTGCCCTGTGCGTCCATGATGGCGATGCCGTCCATGGAGTTCTGCATCAATGACTGATTGCGGCGCAGCAGCGCCGCAGTTTCCTGCTGGGCCTGCTCCAGTTTTTTGGTGCGCTCCCTTACCATATCTTCGAGGTGCGCCGACTGCTCGAACAACCTGCTGGTCATAAAATTGAACGACGCGGCCAGTTCCGCAATTTCATCTTTCCCCTTCGCCTCCGCCTGGACCGTGTAATCTCCCGTTGCGATGGCGCGGGCTACGTCCGTTAGTTTGGTGACCGGCCGCACGATGTTTCTGGCGACAGAGGCGATTACGACGACAAGAGTAATGCAAAAAATAGCCATCAAAATGAGCAGCCGCTGCCGGAGCGATTCCAGCGGAGCAAAGGCTTCTTTCTGGTCAACGTGAGCCATGATGCAAGCCGCGCCGAATTCCGGGATAAAGCGGAACCCATGAATGATCGCCACATCCCGGTAATCCTGGTCAAGAACTTCACGATTCTGCGCGCTCAGGCAGGATTGCATCGGCCGCGCGGAAATCGGGTGACTATGCCCCTGCGTCGAAGGGTATCTTGGCTTGGTGACGAAATAACCTTCGCCATCCGCAAGAAAGGTCTCGCCCGATTTACCGAGGACTGCGGGAGCGTCGAAAACGGGATCGAGCATCGACGATGGATAGGTTATTTCCAGCCGGAACCCGGTGGATTTTTCCGCTACAGAAATGAAATAGGAGCGATTGTTTCCGGGGCCGGTTCCGGAAAACTGCGCCAGTTGCCCGGCCTGAAACGCAATTTTTTCCCCATCCCGCACCACGGGAGTTCCGACAGCCAGGCTTTCGCTCCCTCCCCCGCGCAGCATCGCGCCTATGGCGCCTTCCACGCCCAGATACTGCCTGATTTTGCCGTCAGCGCAAACATGATCCAGCCTGGCGGCATTGCCGCGACACTGGATAATCAGGCCCGAAAGAAAGGAAAGCGCCCTGTCGTTTGCACGGGCCAGTACCAAGACCAACTGGGTGTGCTTCATGTTGGCGACCTGTCCCACATCGTGTATCCGGTCTGACCTGATGTAAGAAAACGTCATGCTGCCGGCTATCCAGGCGACTGCTATGACAGGCAAAACCGTCAGCAGCAGCATCACCCCGATGAGGCGCGTTTCTATCGAACTGAATTTGAATTTCATTGCCATCGCATCATTTATGTGGTTTCCCGCAGGATAGTTCCATGCTCCATCTGCCTCATGGAGCAACCTCAGGTTATGGCCGAACGTCTCAGGAGGCGCTGATTTATTCGTCATCCCCGCGAAGGCGGGGATCCAGTGCCTTTACTTAACTGGGTTCCCGCCTTCGCGGGAACGACGAAACCGAATAAATCAGCGCGTCCCTCAGGATATTACGTTTCATCGTAGCTACTCAGGTGCTGCCGTTTTTCTCCTTCCCCATTGCAGGGGACAGGCCGGGATGGGGGTAGAAAGGCGGGGTGGAAAAATGCTTTGCGATGATTCCACACTCCCCCCATTTTAACTTCCCCCTTTCATGGGAAGGGGCTGGCGTTGTGGCGATTTTCGAGCATGCTACTTCCGCCCGAGTAGTTACGCTTCGCCCAGCTTAAAGCCAAATAACCCATTAGTCAAAATATCTCTCCCCCTTGCAAGGGGGAGTTGGGGAGAGGGTGGAAACGTGGCATTTTTACAGCTCGGTAGGGTGCAATAAGCGCAGCAAGCCCGGATAAAACGCAGTGGAATCCGGGACGGCCGGAGCGCCGAATTCCCGGATTACGCGTTGCTCCATCCGGGCTACCCGTTTGGTTCCGGCTTGTCCGGCTTAGGTTTATTTTTCCTTGCGCCGGCGTGTTGCGAAAGACTTGAAAGGTCTGTGCTGTCCCGGACGTTTGCTGTCCTCTACCGGTTTGGGTTTGGGCATCAGCAGGTTCTTGCCGATGATTCTTTTGCCGGCCTGATGTGCGGCAATGGCTGCGGCGATTTGTTCCACCGTCAGCAGGATGATCGCGTGTTCGCCATTGAGGTGGAAATCGGCGAGGTTCTCTTTAATATCGTGGATGCGCTCCGGGGTTTTGGCTTTTTTCGCATGACCGGACAGTATCTGCTGCGCATCGGGCGTCAGCGTGTAGCCGCCATCCTGCGCGCAGATCAAGCCGTATTCGGAGAGCCGGTAAAACGAATCGGATAATTTCGTTTCGGGAGGAATGGCGCCCTGGGCCAGATCGGCCGCAGCGATGATCTCGACCAGTTCTGCCGGACGCCGCTTGGCAGCGAGCGACATGGCTAGTAACAGGATTGCATCAACATCGTGGACTGGGTACATCGTGAGCCTTTGGATAAATGTGGGGAGCTAAAACGGCCCAATTGGGCTTGTTTTCGGAAAATAGTTTGACTTAAAAAATTTCCGGGATATTTGCAGATTACGCCGCCTTCTTCAGACGCATTTCCAAAGGTGCATTCCATACGGCAGGTTTACAGCGCCCAAGGGTTGAAGACTTGCGGGTACGGTGCAAAATCCTGAACATTGCGGGTGACCACGGTGAGGCCGTGGCATTGGGCGGTGGCCATGAGCAGGCCGTCCATTACCGGCATGGATAGTCCGGACAGTTCGGTATGTGCGGCGATTTGTGCCCAGACGTGGAGGGCGGCGGCATCGAGCGGCAGGATGCGCCCGGCGAAGCGTTGTTCCACCTTGCCAAGCCATGCGGTGAGTTTCTGGCTGCGGCGCGGGTCGGCTTTGCGCAGTTTGAGGATGCCTTTTTCGATCTCGCCCAAGGTGATGACACTGATGAACAGACTGGCTTCGTCCTGTTCGTCCAGCCATGCGATCACTTTTGGCGCAGGAGATTTTTTGGCGTATTCGGAAAGGGCGCAGGTATCCAGCAGCCAGCTCATAGCTCAATGTCGCGCCCGGTGTCGTGGCTACGGGAAATATCCAAGTCTTCTGCTGCGAGGTCTGGACGCAATAGCGCGCTGGAGAGCTTGGTCCGGTGGCGGGTGAGCCGGATGTATTCTTCCGCCGAAACTACCACTGCCGTGGGCTTGCCATGCACGGTGACCGTTTGGGCATCGCCACCCGCAGCCCGCTTGATAAGTTGGCTGAAGTTGCCCTTCGCTTCTTGCAGTTGCCATTCGCTGCGCATGATAGCCCCCGTTAATTCTGTCCAGTCTGGCCAGAGTTTAGCGCAAAGCTTGCTGGTTGGCTATGGTTAAATCAAAAACTGGTTAAATCAAAAACACGTTCGTACTTTAGCTTGAATGAAACTGCTGTTCCGTTAAAATCACCCCCTTGAATTCTTACACTCCTATCAATCCATAATCCAATCACATGACAACTATCCGCCAGGAAGACCTCATCGCCAGCGTCGCCGACGCATTGCAATACATTTCCTATTACCATCCGCTCGATTACATCCAGGCGCTGGGCAAGGCCTACGAGCGCGAGCAGTCGCCTGCCGCGCGTGACGCCATCGCGCAGATTCTCACCAACTCGCGCATGAGCGCGCAGGGGCACCGCCCGATCTGCCAGGACACCGGCATCGTGACGGCCTTCGTCAAGGTGGGCATGGACGTGCGCTGGGATGCGAAGATGAGCGTTGCCGACATGGTTAACGAAGGCGTGCGCCGCGCCTACCTGAACCCGGACAACATGCTGCGCGCCTCGGTGCTGGCCGATCCGGCCGGCGCGCGCAAGAATACGCGCGACAACACGCCCGCCGTGATCAATTACGAGATCGTCGCGGGCGGCGAGGTCGAGGTGATCCTCGCGGCGAAGGGCGGCGGCTCGGAGAACAAGTCCAAGTTCGCCGCGCTCAATCCTTCCGACAGCATCGTGGACTGGGTGCTGGAGACCGTGCCTGAGATGGGCGCGGGCTGGTGCCCGCCGGGCATCCTCGGCATCGGCATCGGCGGCACGGCGGAGAAGGCGATGCTGCTTGCCAAGGAGGCGCTGATGGAGCCGGTGGACATCCAGGTACTGCAAGCGCGCGGTGCGAAAAATCGCGTCGAGGAATTGCGCCTGGAGCTGTTCGAGAAGGTCAACGCGCTGGGCATCGGCGCGCAGGGGCTGGGCGGCCTCACCACGGTGGTGGACGTGAAAATCAAGGACTACCCGACGCACGCCGCGAGCCTGCCGGTGGCGATGATCCCGAACTGCGCCGCAACGCGCCATATCCACTTCACGCTCGACGGCAACGGCCCGGCGGTATTGACGCCGCCCTCGCTCGACGACTGGCCGAAGATCGAATGGAAGGCTTCCGCCGAATCGCGCCGCGTCAACCTCGACACTGTCACGCGCGAGGAACTGGCGAGCTGGAAGCCGGGCGAGACGCTGCTGCTGAACGGCAAGCTGCTCACCGGGCGCGATGCCGCGCACAAGCGCATCGCTTCATCTACTACGTCGGCCCGGTGGACCCGGTGCGCGACGAAGTGGTCGGCCCCGCCGGCCCCACCACCGCGACGCGCATGGACAAGTTCACCGAGACCATGCTGGCGCAGACCGGCCTGATCGGCATGGTGGGCAAATCCGAGCGTGGCCCGGAAGCGATCGAGGCGATCAAGAAACACAAGGCCGTGTACCTGATGGCCGTCGGCGGAGCGGCCTACCTCGTGTCCAAGGCGATCAAGGCCTCGAAGGTGTTGGCCTTCGCCGAGCTGGGCATGGAGGCGATCTACGAATTCACCGTGCAGGACATGCCGGTCACCGTGGCGGTGGACAGCAAGGGCGCCTCGGTGCACGAGACCGGCCCGGCGGAATGGCGCGTGAAGATCGGCAAGATTTCCTGAAACGGTATCGCACATAAACACCCACCGGCTTTGGCAGGAGACGCCGAATCCGTGTAACCTGCGTATCAGGATTCTCTAACCGGGCTAGCGCATGGTTTCCATTCAGCATGACTTTCCGCCGCTCGCGGGCGAGGACAGCGCGGACATCCAGCAATGGCTGGCTGCGCTATCCGCCGTTTATCCGCCCGCCGAGATTGCGCTGATCCGCGCGGCGTGCGAATTCGCCGCGCCGCTCTATCACGGGCAGGCCGAAGCCACCGGCACGCCGTTGCTGCGGCACGCGCTCGGTGCGGCATCCATCCTGATCGGCATGCACCTGGATCACGAAACCGTTGCGGCCACCGTGCTGCATGCCGTGCCGGATTATCTGGAGGGCTGGGCAGAGGCGCTGGGCGGGCGTTTCGGCCGCAACGTGACGGCGCTGGTAGAAGGCATCTCGCGCGTGGAGCGGATACGTTTGTTCAGCGAGATGCGCGGCACGCAAGACAAGGACGAGGCCGCGCAGCAGATCGAGAGCCTGCGCAAGATGCTGCTGGCGATGGTGGAAGACATCCGCGTCGTCCTGATCAAGCTCGCCGAGCGCACCCAGACCCTGCGCAACCTGTCCGGCGCGAGCACGGAGCAGCAGAAGCAGATCGCGCGGGAGACGCAAAGCATTTTCGCCCCGCTGGCGAACCGGCTCGGCGTGTGGCAGATCAAGTGGGAACTGGAAGACCTGTCGCTGCGCTATCTGGAACCGGCGCTGTACAAGAAAGTGGCAGGGCTGCTCGACGAGCGCCGCATGGACCGGGAGCGCTACATCGAAGAGGTGATCGCGCAACTCAAACAAAAGCTGGACGCTGCCGGTATCCCTGCCGAGGTAACCGGCCGCCCCAAGCACATCCACAGCATCATCAACAAGATGAAGCGCAAGCGCGTCGAGTTCGGCGAAGTGTACGATGTGCGCGCCGTGCGCATTCTCGTGAGCAGCGTCCAGAACTGTTACGCGGCGCTGTCCGTGGCGCACGAGCTGTGGTCGCCCATCGCCGGCGAGTTCGACGATTACATCGCCAACCCCAAGGGCAACGGTTACCGTTCGCTGCACACTGCCGTGAGCGGGCCGCGCCAGCTGGCGCTGGAAGTGCAGATACGCACCCACGATATGCACCACGATTCCGAACTCGGCGTCGCCGCGCACTGGCGCTACAAGGAAAACAAGAAGTCCGACGCCGTGTTCGACGACAAGCTTGCCTGGCTACGCCAGATACTCGCGTGGAAAGCGGAACTGGCCGACAGCGGAAATTTGCAGGAGCAATTCAGGAACGAGTTGTTGCAGGACCGCGTCTACGTGTTCACGCCGCAGGGCAAGGTCATGGATCTGCCCAAGGGCGCGACGCCGGTGGATTTCGCCTACAGCCTGCACACCGATCTCGGCCACCGCACGCGCGGCGCCAAGGTGGACGGCAACATCGTGCCGCTCAAATACAAATTGCAGAACGGTCAGCGCGTGGAAATCCTCACCGCAAAGCAGGGCGCGCCAAGCCGTGACTGGCTTTCGCCGCAGCAAGGCTATCTCAAAAGCCCACGTGCGCGCGCCAAGGTGCGGCACTGGTTCAAGACGCAGAATTTGGACGACAGCATCGCGCAGGGCAGGCTATTGCTCGACCGCGAGTTGCAGCGCCTCGGCGTGACCTCGGTCAATCAGGAAAAGGTCGCGCAGCGCCTGCATTTCCACAAGCTCGAAGAGTTGCTTGCCGCCCTCGGGCGCGGCGAAATCACTTCGCGCCGCGCCGGCCTCGCCATCCAGCAGGAAGTCCCCGCGAAACCGGCCGCCATCCCCCGGCCCGTTTCCCACAAACCTGCCGCACAGCGCACCTCATCGACCGGAGTGCTGATCGAAGGCGTGGATAACCTGATGATCAAAATGGCGAAGTGCTGCAAACCGGAAAAACCGCATGCCATCATCGGCTACGTCACGCGCGAGCGCGGCATCACCATCCACCGGCAGGATTGCGCGTTCATGCAGCGCGTGCCGCAGGACAAGCGCGACCGGGTGCTCAATGCGGTATGGGCAGGGGGGTAGCGGAGAACCTGCGCCCTCCGCCGATGGCGCTCGCTGCCGCTACAATCCCAGCAGCTTCTCGAACTCTTCGACCGGCACGGCCTTGCTGAACAGGAAGCCCTGGTAGGCCACGCAGTCGCGATCCTTGAGGCTGGCCAGTTGCGCCTCGTTCTCAACGCCCTCGGCGATCACGGTGATGTGGTGTCTGCCCGACATGTCGATGATGCTTTGCACCAGCAGCGCGACATTGCCGTCGTTCGCTACATCCCGCACAAAGTTCCTGCCGAGCTTGATCTGGTCGAGCGGCAGCAGCTTCAGGCTGGATAGCGACGCATAGCGGGTGCCTAAATCGTCCATCGACAGGCTGATGCCAAGCGCTTTCAATGCGTGCATCTTCTCTATTGCGCCAGCCAGGTCGTCGATGGCCATGCTTTCGGTCAGCTCCAGTTTCAGGCGTGCCGGTTCGATCCGGTGCGCCCGCAGGGCGCCGGCTATCTTGTCCGCGAAATCCGGCAAGGCGAATTGCCGGGCGCTGACGTTGACGGTCAGCACCAGTTCGCGCATTTTTTCGTTTTCGCCCCACAGGGCAAGCTGGCGGCAGGCCTGTTCCAGCACCCAGTCGCCGATATCGAGAATCAGCGCGCTCTCCTCCGCGACCGGCAGGAATTGCTCCGGCATGACGACACCGCGCTGCGGATGCATCCAGCGCAGCAGCGCCTCGGCGCCTACCGGGCGGTTGTCGTTATCCACCTGCAACTGGTAGTGCAGATGCAACTGCCGCTGGGCGATGGCGCCGCGCAGATCGCTCACCAGGGTGGCGCGTTCCGCCACGTTATTCTGCATGACCGGATCGAAGAAGCGTACCGCGTTGCGCCCGGCATCCTTGGCCTGGTACATCGCCATGTCGGCATGTTGGAGCAACTCATCTACCGTTTCTTCATTACCGCGATACAGGCTGACGCCGATGCTGGGCGAGCTCAGGTGTTCATGTTCGTTGAGCCGGTAGGGGCGCGCCAGCGTTTCGCGGATTTTTTCGGCCACCAGGCCGACTTTGTAAGAAGCCTCTTCCTGGTCGTCGCTGACGCCCTCGATCAGCACGACGAATTCGTCCCCGCCCAGCCTTGCCACTGTGTCCATTTCGCGCACGCAGGACTTGATGCGCGCCGCCACCTCGATCAACAGCAGATCGCCGTAGTCGTGCCCGAGCGTGTCGTTGAGCAGCTTGAAACGGTCCAGGTCGATGAACAGCACCGCGCCAAAATTGTTGTGCCGCACCGAAGCGATCAACGCCGCGCCGAAGCGGTCGAGGAACAGGCGGCGGTTGGGCAGTTTGGTCAACACGTCGTAGAACGCCAGATTGTGGATTTCTTCCTCGGCCCGCTTGCGTTCGGTGATGTCGCGGCAAAAAACGAACAGTTGCCGCAACTCCGGCATGTGGGTCACGGAAATCTCGATATCGATCTCCTGCCCATCCTTGCGGCGGTGGCGCGTCTCGAAGCGGTCGTGGCCCTGCGCCATGATTTTTTCGATATGCGCCCGAACGTCCTGCGACTGCTCCAGCGCCTCCAGCTGGCTGATGTGCATCCCGACCAGTTCGCCGACCGCATAGCCGGACATTCTTGCGTAGGCCTCGTTGGCCTCCAGCAGATAACCCTGCATGTCGGTCATCCAGAAACCGTCTATGGCGGTGTCGATCACCACCTTGTGCCGCTTCAGCGCCGCTTCGGCCTGCTTGCGCAGGGTGATGTCGCGGCTCGATGCGATAACGAAACGCTGCCCTTCGATCTCCACGCCTGATGCGCTGATTTCGACATCGATCAGCGCGCCGTCTTTGCGTCGGTGCAGGGTCTCGAACATGGCGCTCGTGCCGGCCAGCTCGTCGAACTGTTTGAGGACTTCCTCTTCCGTCCATTGCGCGTTCCAATCGGTCACTTTCAGTTGCGCCGCTTCTTCGTGCGTATAGCCCAGCATCCTGCAAAAGGCGTCGTTCGCATCCACGAGATTGCCGCGCATGTCCATGATGTGGATGCCGTCCATGGAAGTATGCATCAGTGCCTGGTAGCGGCTCAGCAAGGACTGGGTTGCATGTTGTGCACGTTCCAGTTCGGCGGTGCGCTCGTTCACCCGTTCTTCGAGATGTGCCGACATATCTTGCAGGCGCGCTTCATTTTTGCGCGAGGCTTCCAGCAAAAGGCCGAACCCGAAAGCCATCTGGTTGAAGCTGTTGCCTATCCGGTCGAGCTCGTCGTTCGTCTCGAAATAGACCCGCTCGTCCAGTTTGCCGTCGGCAACGACCTGCGCCGAGCGCACCAGCTGGCGGATATTGCCGACCACCTTGCGGCTGATGCCGGCGGCAAAATAGGCCACAAGGAGGAATAACAGGATGGCGATGCCGATGCTGGAGTACAGCGTACTTTGCGCCCGCCGGATGCGCGCCTTGAGGAGCGATTCGGCTGCCGGCAGCAGCGCTTCATGCAACTGCGTATAGCCCTTGTCGATCACCGCGGTGAACAGCTTGAAGAAATCGGCGGGAGGGGTGGCAAAACGTCCGCCGAAGATGTCAGACACCACAAGGCCGGCCACCTGCTGCGCCGCGTTGGCAAAATCCCCGGATGCGCCCGAAATCCTGTGCCGCAACGCCGGATTGTGGTGCGTTGCCTTGTCAAGATTGACATTGAGGTCGGCGATCGCATCGTCGAGTTTCGCCATCAGGGCACTGATCTCGGCCTGTTGCTGCGGGGAGGCATGTTTTCCGGCCAGAATGCCGGTGCCGAATGCGCGCAACTGGCCGAGATGTTCGATCACGTGCGGCAGCTTGTTGACGATGGTGTCGATCAGGTAATACGTGTTGATCTCGGGATCCAGAATCAGCGCATATTCATCGGCGATCATCACCTCGAACGACTGCACGCGATCAATCAGGCCGGTATGCGCGGCAAAGCTCTCCGCCACCGTCAAGCCAAGTCTTTCCTCGCGCAGGCGCGCCCAGTCATCCTTGATGCGCCGCAGAGCCTCGCCCGACGCCAGGTCCGGAGGCAGCCCTGCCTCCATCGCCCGGAGCGCCCCGGTTACGGTTTTTTCCATCATGTTGCGGTCGGCGTCCATGGCCTTGTCGCCGCCGAGAAAACCGGCAGAAAGGCCGCGATGTTGCTGCATGGTCTGCACGACCCGGGGGATAGGCCCGATCAGTTCGAAGCCCTTCAACTCGCGTTGCGAGAAGCTGATGACCTGATCCAAGCTGGCGAACAGGCTGTACGTGACAACCGCCATCGCGGCCAGCGACATCAGGCCGAGCAGCGCGAATTTTCTGGCGATACCCAGGCGGCCCATCAGCGCCACGGCGGGCGCAAAGAATGCTGGTATTAATTTATTGCCGCCGCTGCCGCCTGCCTTCTCCATGCTTGATATGATAATCTACTTTCATAAATTTTAGCGCCGTCTGGGCTGCCATCATGCTGGTCGCAGGCGTCTGAATTTTTTCCGAGCCGCGCCACGGCACCTCTTTCTGCACCTGTAATTGACGCAGAAACCGGCTTCAGGTCCCGTTTGAGCAAACGTTCGAGTTCCGCCCTGACCACGCCATAGCATTCGCAGGCGTGATCCTCCAGGCCGGAGCGGTCAAGCACCGTGATATGGCCACGGCGGATGTGGATGAAACCGGCCTGCTGCAATTTCCCGGCGCTTTCTGTGATGCTTTCGCGGCGGACGCCGAGCAAGCTGGCGACCAGTTCATGTGTTATGACCAATTCGTTCGAGGGCGCGCGATCCAGGGTCAGAAGCAGCCAGCGGCACAGTTGCTGCATCAACGAATGATGCCGGTTGCATACCGCCGTCTGCGCCGTCTGCGTAATCAGCGCCTGGGCATAGCGCAGCAGCAAACGTTGCAGCGGCCCGGCGCGGTCGAATTCCTCCATCAGCAGCCGCGCTTTCAGCTTGTAACCGTAGCCGTCCGTGCGCACGAAGGCGCGGCTGGGTGTGGTATTGCCGCCCATGAACAACGAAATGCCGAGCATGCCCTCATTGCCCACACCGGCGATTTCCGACGATGCGCCGTTTTCCATGACGTAGTGCATGGATATGATCGAGGTTACGGGAAAGTAGACGTGCTGTAACCGGCCACCGGGTTCGTACAGCACCTCGCCGAGCGGCATGGCTACCGGTTCCAGATGGGGGGACAGGCGCTCCAGTTCGGCCTTGGGCAGGGCGGCAAGAAGATGGTTCTGATTCCGGTTATGCATGAAAGCCATGGCAGCTCCCGATAGTTGCCGATTTGTTGGACAGAACAGCGGGCAGTATCGATGGGGCGCCGTGGGGAGCAAACGGAGGTTTGGCAACATGCTGGATCGGGGAGTTCTTCTTCATGATGGCGCGCTCGATGTGCTGGCGTATGCACCAGGTGGCGTAGGCGGGGAAACTGATGCCGCCCTCCGGCTCGAATCTTTCTACCGACTGGATGAGACCATGATTGCCTTCCCTGACCAGTTCGAGAGGTGTCAGGCCGCAATTGGCATAGTGTTTGGCAAAATCAATTACCAGATGTATGTTGTGGGCGATCATTTTTCGTCTCGCGTCGGCATTGTCATCTCTGATAAGCCTGATAAGTTCCTGCTGTTGCTCGGCGGACAGCTGATCAGAAGTTAACAGCGGTTTCCCGGTTTTGGTGAAATAGTGGGCGCGCCTGAGCGAGAATGTGCCCCCCTGGGCAGATAAATGTGCGGTTCTGGCAGCTTCCGCTTCACGTAAAATACCCTTTTCCGGATCAGCATACATATTCATGGTCGGCTCCTGGCGTGTGGTTGTTGGGGAGTGCCATTCTGGCAATGCGACTGCTTTTAGAATATAGGTAATTTACCCTATAGCCCCCCGGAAAACCCCGTAGTCGCCCACCGCTGCGCGGGCCTGTCAAGCTCTGCGAGCTTGCGGCTGGTGTGCCCCAGGTTTCATGGGCAGTTTTGCTGCTTTATTGAGGCATCATGCTCGCAAACCACACGGTTGCGGCCACCATTTTTGGCCCGATAAAGTGCCTTGTCTGCGGCTGCGACCATGCGGTCGGCCAGGTGGCGATTTTCCGCGGCGGGGCCTTCGACTGGCAGCATGGATATTCCGATCGAGATGGTGAGATTGATCGGTTGGCCGGAAATTGCAGATAGCTGTTTTTCCGCAATGCAGGTGCGAATCCGTTCTGCGATCTGGCCGGCATGGCGCAGATCGGTCTGCGGCAGGAGCACGACAAATTCCTCGCCGCCATACCGGGCAATCGTATCGCCCACCCTCAACTGGGACTGAATGAAGCTGGCAACGCTCATCAGCACTTCATCGCCCGTCGGATGGCCATAGGTGTCGTTGATGTGCTTGAATTTATCTATGTCGAGAAACATGCAGGCCAGCGGTTGGTCGTGCCGGCGAGCCTGGCTGATTTCAACCAGGCAACGGTGGTCGAAGCAACGGCGGTTCTGCACCCCGGTCAATGCATCGGTCAGCCCCAGCATTTTCAAGCGTTCCTGCGCGAGAGTGTTTTCCAGGCAAATTGCGATGATTTCGGCCAGCCGCTCAAGGAAGTCCGTTCCGCAGCCGGCGATGTAACGCTCCGGATTGGCGCTTCCCGAATGAAGGCTGCCGATCAGTTCGCCATGGCGCGTAAGCGGCAGGAGGGCAACCGACGCAATGGCGCCCGGCGGGGCGTTGAAGAGCGCCCGGTGATGGATGGGGTCGAATGCGCCCAAATGCGGCCCACGTTTTCCGTCATACAGCGCCAAAAGCGCATCAGGTGATTGGAGCAGGGTCAGCCCGCTTTCTGCCGCATCATCGCCAGGCACGTTTTCCATAGCCCGGGTAACCTCATATTCCCGGTCAACCAGCGCGAGGGTGACAAACTCTACCTCGAATACCACCCGGTACTCGAAAAGCAGCAGGTGAATTAATTCCGGCAGCGAATCGGCGCCGATCAGCCGGTGCTGGAGCTGATCGAACCGGCGCATCTTGCTTTCATTTTGCCGCGCTTCGCACAGCAAGGCTTCCAGACGCTGGCGCAGAAAATCATTTTCCGATCGGAGATGGTTATTCATCTTTGCATTACGAATAAGCGGCAAGTTCTGATGTTGGCAACATAATCCGCGCTTTTTGCCGCTTCATGTCCGGCTGTCTCATGCCCGGCCCTGCGGTTGATGCGCCTGCACCGCGAAACACAAATCCTGCCACGCCTTGGCTTTTTCCGGCGGGCTGCGCAGCAAATAGGCGGGATGGTAGGTCACGATTAACGGGATGCCGCAGTAATCGTGCACCGTGCCGCGCAGCGAGCCCAGCGCCGCGTCCTTGCCCAGCAGGGCGGTGGCGGCGGTCTTGCCCAGCGCGACGATGATCTTGGGTTTTATCAATCCGATCTGGCGTTGCAGGTAGGGCAGGCAGGTTGCGATCTCGTCCGGCTTGGGCGGTAACTGCTTATCCGATACATCAACAGGTGGACGGCATTTCACGATATTGGCGATGTACACATTTTGCCCGCGCCTGAGTTTGATCGCCAGCAGCATGTTGTCGAGCAGCTTGCCTGCCTGCCCGACGAACGGCTCACCTTGCGCGTCCTCGTCCGCGCCTGGCCCTTCGCCGACAAACAGCCATTCGGCCTGCTCGTCGCCGACGCCAAACACTGTCTGCGCGCAACCGGCGCGCAGTTTGCAGGCGGCGCAGTCGCGCACCATCGCCTTCAATTGTGGCCAGCCGAGTTCACCGATGCGCTGTTCGCGGCTCTTGTCGTCGGCTGTTGCGGGTGCCGCCGGAAGCGCGACTGGCCCGTCAACCGTTATGCCAGAAACAGGCTGCGCGGGTAGCTGCGCAGGTCGGGTTAGCGCAGCGTAGCCAGGCGCCTGCACGGTTTGCGCCGCCGCAACGGGCGCAGGCTCGCCGCGCCGCTGCCACAGCGGATACAGTTTCAACTCGCGCAATACCGCTTCGTTCCTATCCATTCACTTCACCCGTCAATTCGCACGCCATCACCAGCGCATCCTCGCTGCCGCTCGCATTTTGATAATAATCGCGCCGAAGTCCGATCTCGCCGAAACCCGCGCGGCGGTATAGCGCAATCGCGGCATCATTGGATGCGCGCACCTCGAGAAACACGCGGCGCAGGTTTTTTTCGCGCGCCATGTCCAGCATCCCGGCCAGCATCGCGCTCCCCAACCCTTTGCGCTGCTCGGCCTGCGCCACGCCGATGGCCAGCAGTTCCGCCTCGTCCGCCACCGGCATCAAAATCGCATAACCGCGAATCGCGCCGTTATCCACTTCATCCACGCGGCAGTCATAGCCGCAGTTCAGCGCATCGGCAAAATTGCCGCGCGTCCACGGGAAGCGCTGCACCGCCTGCTCGATGGCGAGCACCGCATCCACATCATCCCGCGCCATCGCGCGCATCGTCATGATGGGCGGGGGACTTCGCGCTCGGAAGTCTTCAGCGCCACCTTGTCGCGCAGGTACAGCGGCAAGGCTTCTGCCGCATCCTTGCCGAGACCCTGGGCGAACTGCGCCGCGCCCAGCGCGGCGATCGCGGCGGCCTGCGGCACGACCGAACCATCCGTGCCGAACAACTGCCCGGCATAGCGCTCGCCCAATGCCTCACCGTATACGGCAAAGCCGCTGCCCGCACCGAACCAGCCATCGCCCGGCAGCGGCGGCGCATCTTCCGGTTTGCACAGGCGCGGTTCGCTCGTTGCCACCCATGCGCCATCGCGCTTTTCGTACGCGGCATGGTATATCTCGCCCATGCGCGCATCCAGCGCCGCGATGACTTTCTCTTTGCCCGAAGCTTCCGCCAGCGCTTGCAGGGTGCATACACCGGCCACCGGCAAGTTCGCGCCGAACGCCAGACCCTGCGCCGCACCGCAGGCGATGCGTACTCCGGTGAACGAGCCGGGCCCCATGCCGAACGCGATGCCGTCCATAGCCTGTAGCTTGCAGCATGTAGCTTGCAGCAGGTCGTCGATCATCGCGATCAGCATTTCGGAATGCTTCTGCACGGCCAGATCGCAACGCTCGACGATTGCGCCGTCCTGCCACAGCGCGACCGAGCAGTATTCGGTGGAGGTATCCAAAGCAAGAACGCGCATTAGCAGGTAGGTCGGGCTCCGCCCGACATCTTTATCCGGCGGGCAACACCCGCAAGAGGTAGGCCGTGGTTGTAAGGGGCTGAAGCCCCAACAACACACGCACAGCCCGCCCTGCAACAAATAGTGATTATCATCAATCCGCCAACAACAACACTACCGCCTGCGCCGCGATCCCTTCGCCGCGCCCGCTGAAGCCTAACTGCTCGGTGGTGGTCGCCTTCACGTTGACCGCACTCTTCTCGACACGCAGGTCGGCGGCGATATGCGCCACCATCTGTGGGATATGCGGCGCCATCTTCGGCGCCTGCGCGATGATGGTCGCATCGACGTTGCCGACGCGCCAGCCCTGTTCGCGCACCAGATGCAGCGTCTCGCGCAGCAGGATGCGGCTGTCGATGTCCTTGAACTTCGCGTCGGTGTCGGCGAAATGCCTGCCGATGTCCCCCAGCGCCGCCGCACCGAGCAGCGCGTCGCTGATCGCATGCAGCAGCACATCGGCATCGGAATGGCCGAGCAGCCCCCGGTCATGGGGAATTTCCACGCCGCCGACGATCAGCTTGCGCCCCTCCACCAGTTGGTGGACGTCGAAACCTTGTCCTATCCTCATACTTTTCCCCAATCAAAACCTAGAACAAGCCACAGAGACCACAGAGGACACAGAGAGGGCAGCTGGTTTCTCTGTGTTCTCTGTGGCTATTTGCCTTTTTGACCCAACAACAACTCCGCCAGCAGCAAATCCTGCGGATAGGTCACCTTGAAATTAGTCGATTCGCCCAACACCAGTCTGGGTCGCAAACCCAATGCCTCAATAGCAGAAGCCTCATCGGTAACATTGCCGCACTGCCGCAACGCCTGCGCCAGCAGCCCGGCGCGGAACATCTGCGGCGTCTGCGCCTGCCACAACCCGGCGCGATCCTCGGTGCGGGCGATACGCCCTTGGTCATCAGCGCGCTTCAGCGTGTCCGCCACCGGCACGGCGAGGATGCCGCCGACCTCATCGTCGCGCAGCTCGGCGATCAGCCTGGCGACATGCGCCTGGGTCAGGCAGGGGCGCGCCGCATCGTGCACCAGTACCCAGTCGTCGGGTTCCAGTTCTGAAGCCAGCAAACCGTTAGCCACGCTCTCGGCGCGCGTCGCTCCGCCGCAATACAAGGGTTGCAGCTTGTCCCCGAAATGCGGCCATTCGTAAGTGTGGAACAGCGCATCGTCGGGCGCCAGCACCACGAACACCGTGGCGATCTCGGGGCTGGCGCACAGCGTGTTCAACGCGTGGAAAATCAGCGGCTGCCCAGCCAGCGGCAGGTATTGCTTGGGCAATTCGTGTCCCATGCGCGCACCGTAACCGGCGGCAGGGACGAGGGCGTGGAATTCGGGCATGGCGCGATTGTAAATTAAAAAACTGTTCGCGCGCATGGCTTATAATGCGCCCATTTGTACCAGCCATCGCTCCCTTTGCGTTTACCCTGATGTATCGAAGAGTGAACGCACTACCCGGATTTGCATCGAACCGTTCATGTTGTTCAGCTCAAAGCATTCACTCCCCCGCTATACGCAACTGCACGGTTCGTCCGACGCGCTGGCGTTGGCACAGTATGCCGCGCAGCATTCTCCGCTGACAATCATCGCCGCCAATGCGCTTGAGGCGCAGCGGCTGGTGGAAGAGATCCCGTTCTTTGCGCCCGGCCTGCGCGTGCATCTCTTGCCCGACTGGGAAACGCTGCCATACGACCATTTTTCGCCGCATCAGGACCTGATTTCCGAGCGCCTCGCGACGCTGCACCACATCCGCAGCCAGGTTTGCGACGTGGTGATCGTGCCGCTCACTACCGCGCTGTACCCGCTGCCGCCGGTCGAGCATCTCGCCGCCTATACCTTCTTCCTCAAGCGCGGCGAAAAATTGAACGTTGCGCAACTGCGCGAACAGTTAACCCTCGCCGGATACAACCATGTGCAGCAGGTGCTCGCCCCCGGCGAATACTGCGTGCGCGGCGGCATCATCGACCTGTTCGCGATGGGCAGCGTGCTGCCGTACCGCATCGACCTGTTCGACGACGAGATCGAGACCATCGCCAGCTTCGACGTGGATACGCAGCGCACGCTGTACCCGGTGCCGGAAATCCGCCTGTTGCCCGCGCGCGAGTTTCCGCTCGACGAAAAAGGCCAGGCGACTTTCCGCCAGAACTTCAGGGATAGATTCGAGGGCGACCCGTCCAAATCATTTATCTACAAGGGCGTGAGCAAGGGCATCGCCCCGGCGGGCATAGAGTATTACCTGCCGCTGTTCTTCGAGCAGACCGCCACGCTGTTCGACTACCTGCCGAAGCACGCCACGCTGTGCCTGCACCACGGGATCGACGAGGCCATTGCGACCTTCGCCAAGGATGCCGCATCGCGCTACAACCTGCTGCGCGGCGATCCGCAGCGCCCGCTGCTGGAACCGAAGGAGCTGTTTCTGGATGCGGAGCGGTTTTTCATCAGGGCGAAAGAGTTTGCGCGCATTGATGTAGTTCAAAAACAAACCCCCTCTAACTCCCCCTTGTCAGGGGGAGAACCAGACTCCTCCCCTGATAAGGGGAGGCCGGGAGGGGTTGCTGTTGACTCAAAAAACCTAACCCCCTGCCACACGGCCGCCATCCCGCCCATCGCCGTGAACCGCCGCGCCGACATACCCACGCAGACCTTCCAGGATTTTCTGCAAAATTACAAAGGGCGCGTGCTGCTGCTCGCCGACAGCCTGGGTCGGCGCGAAATCATGGCGGGTTATTTGCACGAATACGGCCTCGCTCCGGCGCTGTGCGAGAACTATGCCGAATTTCTGCAAAACGACGCGGCCTTCATGCTGTGCGTAGCCCCGCTGCAAAACGGCTTCATCCTGACCGATGAAAAGACCGCTCTCATTACCGAAAGCGAGCTGTATGCGGCGCAGCCGCGCAGCCGCGCCGCGCGCGCCGGGAAGAGGAGCAATGTCGAGGGCATGTTGCGCGACCTGTCCGAACTCAAGGTCGGCGATCCGGTGGTGCACGAGCAGCACGGCATCGCGCGCTATCGCGGGCTGGTCAACCTCGACCTCGGCGAGGGCGAGAACGAATTCCTGCTGCTGGAATACGCGGGGGAGGACAAGCTCTACGTGCCGGTGGCGCAACTGCACCTCATCAGTCGCTACAGCGGCGGCGCGCCGGAAGCTGCACCCTTGCACAAGCTGGGCAGCGGCGCGTGGGACAAGGCGAAACGGCGCGCGATGCAGCAGGTGCGCGACACCGCCGCCGAGTTGCTCAACTTGTACGCACAGCGCGCGCTGCGCAAGGGCCATGCGTTCAAGCTGGCGCCGCACGACTACGAGGCGTTCGCCGCCGGATTCGGCTTCGAGGAAACACCCGATCAGGCCGCCGCCATCGAGGCGGTGATCGCCGACCTGCAATCCGGCAAGCCGATGGACCGGCTGGTATGCGGCGACGTCGGCTTCGGCAAGACCGAAGTGGCGCTGCGCGCCGCGTTTGTCGCGGCGCTGGACGGCAAGCAGGTCGCGGTGCTGGTGCCGACCACGCTGCTCGCCGAGCAGCATTTCCAGAACTTTTCCAATCGCTTTGCCGACCTGCCGGTGCGAATCGCCGAGCTGTCGCGCTTCCGCTCCGCGAAGGAGCAGACGCAGGCGCTGAAGGATATGGCTGACGGCAGGCTCGACATCATCATCGGCACGCACAAGCTGATCCAGAAGGGCGTGAAGTTCCACAACCTCGGGCTGGTCATCATCGACGAGGAACACCGCTTCGGCGTGCAGCAAAAGGAGCGCCTCAAGGCGTTGCGTGCGGAAGTGGATGTCTTGACGCTGACCGCCACGCCGATCCCGCGCACGCTGGCGATGTCGCTGGAAGGCCTGCGCGATTTCTCGGTGATCGCCACCGCGCCGCAGCGGCGCCTGTCGATCAAGACCTTCGTCAGCCAGTACAGCCAGGGGGTGATCCGCGAGGCGGTGCTGCGCGAACTCAAGCGCGGCGGACAGGTGTACTTCCTGCACAACGAGGTGGAGACCATCGCCAACATGGCGGAGAAGCTGGAGACCCTGCTGCCGGAGGCGCGCATCCGCGTGGCGCACGGCCAGATGGGCGAACGCGATCTGGAACAGGCGATGCGCGACTTCTACCAGCAGCGCTTCAACGTGCTGCTGTGCACCACCATCATCGAGACCGGCATCGACGTGCCGACCGCCAACACCATCCTGATCAATCGCGCCGACCGCTTCGGCCTCGCGCAACTCCATCAACTGCGCGGTCGCGTCGGGCGTTCGCATCACCAGGCCTATGCCTATCTGCTGGTGGAAACCGAAGCGCTTACCGCACAGGCAAAAAAACGTCTTGAGGCGATCCAGTCCATGGAACAGTTGGGCTCGGGTTTCTACCTTGCGATGCACGATCTGGAGATACGCGGTGCGGGCGAAGTGCTCGGCGAATCGCAGAGCGGCGAGATGCAGGAGATCGGTTTTTCGCTGTACACCGACATGCTCAACGCCGCGATCAGCTCGCTAAGACTGGGCAAAGAGCCGGACATGGCGCACCCGCTGGGCGTGACCACCGAGATCAACCTGCATACCCCGGCGCTGTTGCCCAGCGACTATTGCGGCGACATCCACCAGCGCCTGGTGATCTACAAGCGTCTCGCCAACTGCAACACGCAGCAAGACCTGGACGACATGCATCAGGAATTGATCGACCGCTTCGGCCTGCTGCCCGAACCCGCGCAGACCCTGCTCGACAGCCATCGTCTGCGCATCCTCGCCAAACCGCTCGGCGTCAGTAAAGTGGACGCGTCATCGGAGGCCATCGTGATCCAGTTCGTGCCGGAACCGCCGATAGACCCGCTGAAAATCATCACGATGATCCAGAGCAAACGGCACATCAAGATGGCCGGGCAGGACAGGCTGCGCATCGAGTTGAAATACGGCGACCTGCATCAGCGCGTGCTGGCGGTCAGGAATTTCTTTGGGGAGTTGAAGTGAGCGGCAGGGGTGCGATACCTCATAAAACATGCGGCGCAATGCTCGTCTGTTACTCGGTTTTGTGCGAGCTTTTTGTTATCGCCCAAGGTAAGAGCACGGCGTACCCCCTCGCAAGCTATCCCCCGCAGGCGGGCATATGCGCTAACTTAAGCACGCCAAGGCATGTCTCCCTCCCCTTCAAGGGGAGGGCTGGGGTGGGGATGGGGCTGAATTTCATGGAGATTGACCCCATCCCCCACCTAGCCTCCCCCTTGAAGGGGGAGGAACAGGATAAGTTAGCGCTTATGCGCAGGCGGGAGAGGGGACTGGTGTTGTGGTGCTTCCGTGAGTATCGTCATTTCGACCTGAGTAGTTACAAGCCTTTAAGGAGGCGCTGATTTATTCGTCATCCCCGCGAAGGCGGGGATCCAGTGCCTTTACTTAACTGGGTTCCCGCCTTCGCGGGAACGACGAAACCGAATAAATCAGCGCGTCCTTAAGTAATCTGCCGCATGAACTACCCGGCTACAGCTATACCCTTGGACTGCGTAACCATCGCAATGAAACGGGGCATGTGCTGCCCCGGCCCGCTTAAATCCAGCTCAATGCATGTCGCCCTTGGTATTCAGGCCTTCCAGCTTGACGCAGGCTTCTTCGTTCGGTTGCTTCGGGTTGCGCAGTGCGTTGATCTGGCATAGATATTCATTTCCCGCCTGATCGTGCAGATTGATCAGGGGGCTGGGGCCGAGAACGTCAAAGCCGCTGGCATCCGTAAAGATAAAATCGAAGTCGCCGTTGATATCGACTGCCAGCTTGCCGCCGTGGCTTTCTCCATAGTCATGCCAACGCGTGTTGATATCTCCGCCCTCGATGACAGGAGACATTCTGGACGCCTGCTTGTCATGCCAGGCGACCATGACGGGTTCTCCCACACCCAGAGTGCTGGAGGCAAAGGAGGATGCAAGATGGCTTGCCACTTTATAATCCAGAGCAGTGCCGGAATAATTAATGTGAACTTCTTTCATTTTTATCTCCTTAGTTGTGAGTCGATGAACCGGTATGGCAATCCAACCCGCTTGCCGCGTAAATCGTTTCTCGCCTTCGGCCAGGTTGTTGGAGCGCGACCAGGTCGGATAATGCAGGCTATTGCATTTCCATTGCAATAAGGTTTGCACCTGCTCTGCAAGGTAGGGGAAAAGAGTAGTCGATGATGTGCCACGGCCTGCCCCTTGAGGGTGCGACGAGGAATGGTCGTTCCATTCCGAGGAGGAGCAACGCCGCCATGCGCCGCGAGGGGCGCAGCGTTTTTCGGCAGAGTGAGGATAAGAAATGCGCTGCCAGTTTCAACTTTATCTTTTTTCTCGGGACTGCCGCAGATATCGCCAATGTGGTCGGCATTGCATGGCCGACCGAGATGGATCGCGGCTAGCCGAGCAGGCTCGCCAGCGTCAGCAGCAACAAGAGGAGCAGCCAGAACACCACCGAGCGCCACACCAGCCCGATTGTGCTGCGCATGAAGTCGGCATCTGCATCGTCGCCGATGCCGATGCCCAGTTCGGGCCTGCCCAGCGGCAGGCCGCCTTGCGGGATCGGCATGCCGAGACGCACGCCCAGCGCCCCCGCTCCGCTGGCCAGCAGGATTCCCGCTTCGGGATCGGGCCAGCTCGCCGCCTGGGTGCGCCAGCAATATGCCGTATCCTCGAAGTTGCCGACGATGGCGAAGGTCATCGCGGTCATGCGGATCGGCAGCCATTCCAGCACGTAGAACGCCTGTCGTGCGAAGCCGCCGAATTCTCCGCCGCCCCAATCCTTGTTCGGCAAATAATCCGGTTCGGCGGCCTCGTCCTCGTCGCCCCAGCGCTTGCGCAGGAACTGCCCGAGGCGATACAACAGCGCGCCCGCCGCACCGCCCAGGCCGACCGCGCCGAACAGCACGAACCACACGATCACGCCGAACACGTTGCGGTGCGATGCGATCAGCGCCTCTTCGATGGATACGCGCGCCACTTCTTCGGCATTCAGCTCGTGCGAAGGAATGCCGCGCCACCTGGTCAGCAGCCCGCGCGCCTCGTCCAGTTTGCCGTTGCGCAACGCATGGTGAATGTCGGTGAAATAGTGGCTGAACTGGCGGAAGCCCATGGTGAGATACAGCACCAGCACGTTGAACGCCCAGGCAAACACCGGGTGTACGCCGCACAGCAGCCAGTACAGCGCCACCACGGCTGCCAGCAGCGGCATCACCGCCAGCAGCCAGGCGATTTTGCCGTGTTTGTGATGTCCGGCATTGAAATGATGCTGAAAGAAACCGACGTAATCGGACAGCCAGCCATGCAGGTATTTGCGCGAAGAGAGAGGCTGGATCTGCTCCAGCAACAGCGCGGCGATCAGGGCAAACAGGCTCATGGCATCGGGAAGGCAACGTACAAACGGATATGCGCAAGATACCATACAACTTTGCGGCCCGGGCGGGCGAGAACCCCGGACAAGGCGTCAGGGCAATCGCATCAAATCTCTCCCAAGCCAAGCCAAGCAACGCATCACGATATGAATCCGAAGCAACCACGTAGTTATTGCACCCACATTTTTCTCCTGAAAAAAATGGGTTATCGGAAACAATCCGTCAATTTATAGCGTCAGATGCGATTCATGCCTTCACTGCGCTTCGATTTTGATGCGATTGTCCTGATAGGCTAATTCGGCGCGCAAAACGCAACACCTTCGTCGCTCCATCCCATGTTAATTAACTGGTCGATATCGGCGCGGCTGGTGGAAAAGCGGTGGTTGGAATCCCAGGCGTTACGTTTTCCGTCTTGCGCAAACGCATTGTTATAGGCCCGATACACCGGCACGGTTCCGGCCAGGCAGGTGCGGTTGCCGTTGGCGCCGGGCACGGCGGCCACCGTATAGAAGCCGTTACCCTCGCTGTTCCATTGCTGTTCATCGGCGGGGGTGGGCGATTTTTGCAGCGCTTTCAGCCATGCGCACTCGTTTTGGTCGGCGCTGAAGAAATGCGAATTCGGGCCGGGGCTTTGGCTACCGTAAAACCGGCATACCGGCACATAACCGCCCGCATTGAAGCTGCGCCCGGTGCGTAAGAAACGACCGGCCTGGCCGCTATCGACAATCTGCTGTTCGAAGGCATCGCTGCTGTAGAAGAAGTGTCCGCCCGGAGCCAAAGGGAAATCTGCGGTGTTGTTGTATTCGACGACCTCGCCTTCAACCGCCGGCGGCGGCAGGGTCAGCGCGTTCAATGCCGGCACATAAAATATCGAGGCCGTTGCAGGCGCTGCCGCTAATTGGAAAAGGCCGATGCGGTAGCCGAAATAGTAGTCAGTCCAGGGCAATCCATCCCTGAAAACCGAGATGTTGACGCTTTCGATCTGGTTGCCGTCGGCGACCGTCACAATCGAGGGGGCGTTGTAGGAAACCAAAAAGGTGGGCACCGTGTGTGGGGGCGGCGTGGTGATTCCACCACATCCGTACAAAATGGATACTGAGCGTGTAATGGGAAAAGTCGTTCCGCTGACGCCTTGAATAGGTATCAACGGCACATCGCAGTTGGCGATGGGTGGTGGTAATCCCTCCCTCGGGCCTGTGTAAAATGCCTTAGAGAAATCATAAGTGATACCAATATACCCGCCCGCCTCGCCATGTGGATAAGCATTGTCGTAAGCGATCAAAAAAAGTTCTGAATAAATAACCTTGGTGTACAGTTTTCCCGTAGCTTGGCGCAACGTTGGATAATCTGCAGCCGTAGAAGAAGGCACATACCTGAAACTCACCTCTATCGGCGGCGTGGCAGTGGACACGACAAGATAGGGTTCCAACGGCGTAGTTGCCGCTTGCGCTTTTGCGGCAATGAACGATATGGCAAAAAAGAAAAGTAAGCCAGAACAGAATTTTTTCATCATGAGGTTCTCCGTGTATAACTTGCCGATCATGGGTGCATCGCACCCACGATCGATTGGATACGCGCTATAAAACGGTTATGTTGAGCATCGAAGTGGCATGTGGACGGTCCGGGAAATTCGCATTCATACAATCGATGTACCATCGATAATTGCCGGGGTCGAGCGTGACCATACCCCAGTTAAAGGAAGGATAAAAGTTGTCGATTGAATACCAATATCCCAAGAAACCACCGGTAGCGGCGCGATACGCATACAAATTGCATAAAGTCGTATTGGTGCTATCGTACGCGAGCGAAAAGGATTGGGGGTATGTAAAACTCATCGTTGCGCCATTGGCGACCGCCATGCCATTGACGCTGAAACCAGCGCTTGGTGCCGGCGGTATGGCCGCGACCGTGACGGAAGCACTGGCGGTATTGATGGTGCCGTTTACCGACCGGCAACTGACTTCCCACCGGTAATGGTCGGGGTTCAATTGTACAAAACCCCAATTGTAGCTCGGCTGAAAATTCAGAACGTAATACCACAGATTGCCATTGACGTAGCCATACAGATCGCAGCTCTGCGCACCGACAGAATCGTAGCGTAGAAGAAATGACGCATCGCTATAAACGTCGATCGGCGCGGGAGCGGGATCCGATGGCGCGTAGCCAATCTTGAATTCGACCGTTGGGCGGGCGACATGGCCGGTGCCATCGAGATTGACGGCACCAACAGCGAGGTTACTGAGATCGGAAGCACCGTTATAAACCATATGGGCGCGCACGGCATTTTCAACAGCGGCGGGCGTCTGTAAAGACGGGTTCGTTTCGATCAGGTATGCCGCCGCTCCCGCTATATGCGGCGCAGCGAATGAGGTGCCGTCACCTGTCGGGTTACTGCCATCGTTCCATGTGGATTTTATTTTTTTGCCAGGCGCCCATGCATCGACGCATGCACCGAAATTTGATCCAGGTTCAGGAAAAGAAAAAATGGTGCCTCCCTGGTTGAAGCCGTTATCGTCATTCAAGGGTTGAACCGGCTGACCGTTGTTGTCCATTGCTCCGATGACCATCGCACCATCTGACGGCAGGTGGTCATTAAAACTGCGATAGCAAGCGTCAGTCTTGTGGTTGCCGGCGGACTGGACAAAAAAAGCGCCGGGATAACCCGTTGATGGGTTGGGAGCGATCAGGCCACTTATACTATCTCTTGCCGTTATGGGAATTTGGTTCGTATAATAATCAATAGGGTTGGATGAGAAATTAACCACGCCCACTCGCCCGCTTGCCCTGATCCGCACCTTCGCCTCTTCAAAAGCCGAGATCATATTTGCCGTGCTTTCGCTACCCCAGGCACAGGTATTATCGCCATAAGCCAAAGAAACAATATTGACACCCGAATCGACCCCCGATTACGCCGGAACCATTATTCATGGCGCCGATGATTCCGGCGACAAATGTTGAATGTGCGTAGTTGCCGATCAGGCACGAGCCAGATGCGGACCAACGGCTGGATATGTTTAAATCGCTGTTATAGCCGATCCCGGTATCAACCAACATAAACCGTGGCAGCGCCATTGCTCGCCTTGTTGCCGCCTACCGCTTGGATACCCCAAGGCAGAGTCTCATAGTAGGTGGGATTCGTGTCGCTCCAAATTCCGCCACTCAATTCGGTCGGCATATTTGGACTCATTCGCTTGACACGTCTGTCACGGCCTAAATTGTCAGCTTGTTGTGGAGTCAGAAAAGCGGCGAGGCCCTGCATCGTCTGACTGTAAAGGTGCGTTGCCGAAAAACCGTGAGCGGTCTCGGTGTCGTGCAAAAGTTGGATGACTTTGCTGTCGTGCCAATTGGCAAAACGGCTATCCGTGATTGCCTTGGCTGCATAGTTCTTTGGTGCATCATCGGCGAACGTGATGATGTATTGAATCTTTCCTGCCTTATCCTTGATGGGCTGGCGCTTATTGTCCTCGATCCTTTGTATAATTGCGCTTGTCATCACGTTTTCGGGCATATCCACCTGCGGTCTCTCGACCCGTCTTTCCGGCGGCACGGTCACTCTTAGTCCTTTACTTCCATTGCCGCTGGATGCCATCGCCCATTGCGGGCTGGCGCCGAGAGCTATGATACCGACGAGTGCGCAGATGCTGTTTCTGAATTCCGTATTCATTTCAAACCCCCTTTTTTATTCGATCCGAAAAGCAAAGATAAAAGGTACCGGAGCTTGTCGCTGCCATTTATTCCGGCTGCGCAGTGTTACAACGTTCCGGATAAGAAACAATATGCCGAAATGCCTATGTATTTCGGCTAGGCCTTTCGGCATATTGACAGTATGTGATTATTACGTTAGACGCTCTTATCATTACTCCAACGCGGCGCATGAGAACGGATTTGCCGCTATTAACTCTGTGCGTAATCGCTCATGTTGCGTGACCAGGGCAATCGCATCAAAATCGAAGCGCAGTAAAGGCATGATTGCACCTGACGCTATAGATTGACGGATTGTTTCCGATAACCCATTTTTTTCAGGAGAAAAATGTGGGTGCAATAACCACGGGGTTGCTTCGGATTCATACCGCGAAGCATTGCTTGGCTTGAGGGAGGTTTGATGCGAGAAACCGGACAAGGCGTGCTCCACGGTGCGGCCACTGCCCTCCGTGTGCTAGACTTAACCGTGATTTAAACCGGAGAGGTGATCGCCATGAAAAGATTTCTGCTGGTTTTGTTAATGCTGAACAGTGCAAACGCTTTCGCCGGGCTCAACAAGTGGGTGGACGCGGACGGCAAGGTGCATTATTCGGATCAGCAGCCTCCCCCCAATGTGCAAACGCAGACGCTGCGTATCCCTTCGGAGGCCGCCGCTCCCGCGAGTGCGCCCGACGCACCGAAAACCGTCGCGGAACGCGAAGCAGAGCTGAAAAAAGCGCAGCAATCGAAAAAGGAAGAAGCCGGTAAGGCAGCGCAGGAGCAGGCCAGGGCAGAAGAAGAGAAAGCCTATTGCGCCACCTTGCAACAGAATTTACGCGCGTTGCAGGATGGGGTGCGCGTGGTGGAAATCGACGCCAAGGGAGAACGCTCCTACCTGGAAGATGAACAGCGCCGACAACGTATCGAGAAAGCGCAGCAGGAAATAAAGGCGCATTGCAAGTGAACGGGGTTCGATGAAAGCGTTGTTCCGGATACAACACCGGTTACTGTTGCGCAGCACATCCCATCGCTCCGGTCAATATGCCGGAATATATAGGTATTTCTGCATATAGGTATTCCTTGGCGGCAGTGATAGATTACCCGATACGAAATTTTTCAATCGGGAGTTATCGTGAACACTGCTAATACCGCAAAACCGGAAGAGACTAGGCCAGCCAGTATCCAGGCCGAAATTATCCGGCAGATTCAAGCCAATGATGGACAGAAGCCCTGTTATGCCACCTCCGCCATCAACTATTGTGACAACAAAGAGTGTGGCTGGCGCCATGATTGTTTTGAAGAAGTCGGCGCACGCGGATAAGGTTCCTCAGGGGGCGCCGCAGAACTTACGGCGCCTTTTCCATTTGATCGATGTTGTGGCGTGCCTTGGCGTGTTTCGGGTCGAGCCGCAACGCCAGGATGAATTCGCGGCGCGCGTCCCCGGTGCGACCGGCGAGTTTGTAGGCATACCCCAGGTTGTTGTGCACCCTTGCTTTGTGCGGCGATTTTCGCGCCGTGTCTTCCCATAACGCGATCTCATCAACGTACACCTGATTGCGCAGCAGCGTCAGGCTGCCCAGTGCGAACAGCAACGCGATGCAGGCAATCCTGAATGATCTTGCATCCAGCCGCAGAGCCAGCTCGGCGGCGAGGGCGAGGAACAGCGGCCAGCCGGCGAGATAGAGCTGGCGTTCGTTGGCGATGTCCAGCCGCGGCAGAAACAGGTGCAGCGGCAACAGGTGGAGGATCGCCCAGGCCAGCGCGAAGCCCAGCCACGGGCGTTTGCGCCAGCAGGCCAGCATCAGCGCAAAAATCGATCCGAAAAATACCAACGGCAACAGGCTTTCCGACAAGTCGCGCAGCAAGGGCAGATCGGGGTCGATGTTCAACCATAGCGGCAGCGCCCATTGCCGCATCAGCCAGGCGAAGGCGGTGAGTTGCGTGGCGAGATTGCCCTGCGGGGCATTGAATTCCGCGCTGCGTTCCATCTGCGACAGGTAGCTGTCGTTGAACAGGAAGTACAACGCGCCGCACAGCAGCACTGCCCAGCTTGTCCATTGCGCTTTGAATGCCGTCTTCCATGCGCCGCGCCGTTTCCGGAGACAAAGCTCCCAGATCAGCAGCGCCAGCGGGAAAGTCACGGCGGTCTCTTTCACGCTCAAGGCGAGGACGAACAGCAGCGGCGTGGTCATGTAGAGCATGAAGCTGTTTTCGCGGGTGCGCCCCTCGGCGTAGGCGAGCAGGCCGCCCAGATAGAACAGCGTCATCAGCGAGGCGGAGCGCCCGCAGATGTAGGTGACCGCTTCGGTATGGGCAGGATGCACGGCGAACAGCAGCGCGGCAAACAGCGGCACCGCCCGCAGGCGTTCGCGCAGCAGCTGTTGTTCGATGAACCCAGATTGCCCATTAGCCATGAATTGGGTCGTGGCGGGGTATTCCCCCCTTTGAATCGGGGTAGGCAGGGATGGGCGGTTTGTTGCCCAACTCGCAAAAAGGGGGGTGAGGGGGGATTTGGATGTCGCACGGAAACAAAAATCTCCCTCGGCACCCTCGCAAGCTCTCCCCCTTTTACAAAGGGGGAGGCGGGTTGAATTTGCCAATGGATTATTTGGGATGAATGTCTCGCACAGGCGCAATACCAGCCAGACATTGGTCAGGTGGATGAGCAGGTTGGTGAGGTGAAAGCCCGCGATACCCAGCCCCAGCGTCCAGTCGAAGGTGTAGCTGAATTTCAGCAGCGGGCGGATGCCGTGGCCGAGTTCGGCAAACCATGCATCCCAGGAATGGACGGCGGGATTATCGACAATGACCTTGTAATCGTCGAACTGGAAACTTCCGGAGAATGCGTTGAGATAGGCAAGCAGCACCGCCAGCGCCAGCCAGGGCAGCGGGTGGCGCGCCGGGTCAGCGCAATTGTCGCGCATGGTCGAACGCGATGTCGAGGATGTCCGCCGCATCCCACCAGCGCTCGCCGCCATGCAGCATGACCAGCAGCACTCTGACATGATCGCGCTCGGCATAGGCGATCAGACATTTGCCGGCCTTCGACGTGTAGCCGGTCTTGAGGCCGAGCGCGCCACGGTAACGGCCGATCAGCGCATTTTTGTTGGTGAAGCGATATTCGCGCGGCGCGTTCAGCGCGGAGATTTTCCCATGTTGCCTGGCGGTCAGTTCGAGCAGGGCGCGCTGTTTGAGCAATTCCCCAGCCAGCAGCGCAAGGTCGCGCGCGCTGGAATAATGGTTGGGCGCATCGTGCCCGCAGGCGTTGGCGAAACGGGTGTCCTTCATGCCGAGTTCGCGGGCGCGACGGTTCATGCGCCGCACGAAGCGCGCCTCGTCGCCCGCGACGTGCTCAGCCAGCGCGCGGCAGGCATCGTTGGCGGAGTGCAACAGTGTTGCGGCGAGCAGGTCTTCGATGCGGAAAGTGTCGCCGCTGCGCAGGCCGAGGCGGCTGCCAGTTGCGGTTGCCGCCGTGCGGCTGATGGTGGCAACCGCTTGCGGGCGGTAGCCGTCCAGCACCAGCAGCGCGGTCATCAGCTTGGTCAGGCTGGCGGGCGGCAGGCGGCGGCTCGCCTGCCGTTCCCATACCGGCTTGCCGTCAATCTCGATGCGGTAGGCGCTGGCGGCTTCGGGAAAAGGGTCGGGCGGCTGCGCCAGCGCCAGCAGGGCGTGGCATGACAGCAGCAGCCCGAGCAGCAGGCGCATGGGCTAGAAACCGAGTATGCCCTTCAGCTTCTTCGCCCCGTCGATTACCGCCCCGGCCGGGTTGTCGGCGGCGGATGGTGATTTGCCGGATGGCGGCTTGGGCGCAGCAGCGTCGCTTTCATCGCCGCCATCCGCTGCGCCGAGGCAGCGCGACAGGTCTTCGCGCGCGGTAAAGCTGCGGCCCTCGCACTCCTTCTTGCGCGCCGCCGCGCGGTGCGCCTTGGCTTCCGCCGGACAATGCGGCGCGAGCGAGTTGTAGTTCTTGCCGCCGAGCGTCTTGCAGATGGATTTGGTGGTGGCGGCCATGTCCAGCCCGCATGACTTGGCGACCGAGATTTGGTTGGGCTGGATATGCCGTTCGCGCATGGTCAGCGCGCTATATACCTCCGCATCGCGCCCGGAATCTTTGCGAATGGCCTCGCATACCGCTTTGGATTTGCCGGGGCAGAGCGGATTCTTGGCGAGAAACATGTCGGCCATATCGATCAGTTCCCTGGTTTTACGTCCTGTGGTATCGCAGCTCTGATCCATCTGTTTTTGCGCCGCCGCCATCTCCGGGCTGGGTTGCGATGAATCGCAGGCTGGGCCGACGCGCTTGCCTCGGTAAGTGGTGGTCATGTTTACGTCTTCACCGTCCGATTTGCCGGAGAGATGCATCTTGCCGTGGTAGCTGTCCGCCGTGCTGGTGATCTCGCCGGTGCCGTTCATCGTCTCGCCGTCGCGCACGCAGCGCATCTTCCAGGTGGTCTTGTTGCCGGAAGTTTTGATGTCGGTCATCTTGCATTCCTTGTCCTGCATCGACTGGCGCGGGTCGTTCACGGCGTCCCTGGCGATGCAGACCTTGGTGGTGGTTTGCGGCATCGCGAAAGGCATGCCGGGCATTTCCATCTTGGCGGTCACTTCCCACCACTCGCCCGGCGCGGCGCAGGCGGCAGAGAGTCCGCCCCAGAACATTGCGAAGCCGATTGCCCAAGTTTTTTTCATGATGACTCCCTTCGTTTCAGGTTCAGGTTGGGGTGCGAAATTGGCGGCGTTAATGCCGGTTAGGATCGACCAGGATGCCGGTCTTGCCCATCACCGCCATGAAGCGCGGCTCTTGGCCGGGTTGCTGCTCGAAGTTGTCGAACTGCCCCGGCATCAGCCGGTCGAGCAAATTCAGGCGCTCGTCCAATGCCGGGTGGGTCTTGAACAGCAGCGCCAGGCTGGAATCCTGCGCGTTCATCCCTTGCAGGGCCTGCAACACGGCGGGCAGGCCGTAGGGATCGTAGCCTGCGCGGGCGGCGATCACCACGCCCATGCGATCCGCCTCGAATTCGTCGCCCTTGTCGAGGCCGCGCGCGTAAACCTCGGTGCCCGCGTTGACCAGTTTGGCAAGCGCCGGGTCGGCGCCCTTTTTTTGCAGGGCATGCCCGGCGAAATCGGCAAGCAGTCCGGTGCGCGCACCCTGCTTGATCGCTTGCAGATGATGCTTGCGCAGGACATGGGCGATCTCGTGCGCCAGCACTCCGGCCAGTTCCGCTTCACTTCTCATCTGCGCCAGCAGCCCTTTGGTGACGAAGACGTATCCGCCTGGCGCGGCGAAGGCGTTGACATCGTTATCGTCGAGCACGCCGAAATGCCAGGGCAGGCCGGGGCGCTCGGTTTGCAGCGCGAGCCACAGCCCGATATTGTTCACGTATTTCTGCACCTGCGGATTCTGCAACAGCGGTGCGGCGCCGAGCAGGTTGCTGGCGATGCCGCCGCCGAGTTCGATCTCTTTCGGCTCGTCGATCTCGGTGGTCGCCTGCTGCGCTTTTTTTATGGTATCCAGCGCCTTGCCCAGATCGAGGTTGAAATTGAAGGCGGACGCGGGGGCGGCGATGCAGCACAGCAACAAGACGAAGATAAGTTTGCCGTTCATTCCGTTCCCCTTAGTATTTGACCGTAAATAACTTGAACAACTGAAAATGAAACTTCAAGAACAAACCCCCCTCAATCCCCCCTTATCAGGGGGGAGGCAGATAGCTCCTCCCCTGAAGTGGGGTAAGCAGGCAATCCGCGCAGCGGATGCTCGCACAAGGGGAGGTTGGGAGGGGTTTGGTATTTATATGTCATTTTGTTAATCTACTCGATGACAGCAAACTGTTTAAGTTAATTGTGGACAACGCCTTATTCCGCCGGGGCCGGCAGATAATCGATCCGCTGCGTCGCCAGTTTGCCCGACTCGCCGAACTTCTGCGCTTCCGCTTCGCTCGCCGCGTAATGCTGCAACTCCGCCAATGCCTGGGGGTTGGGGTTCGGGTTTCTCAGGTTTTCTTCGGACAGGCCGCGTACGCCGGTGGAGACGGTGCTGCCGCTGGCGCCGGTGGCGGCGACGTTGAACAGCTTGCCCAGGCCGCTGTCGCCGGATTTCTTCTGCGCGGCGGCATTGCCTAAACGCAGGTTGAGCATCTTCACCCAGCCGTTTGTGTTGTCATGCCTGATCTGCATCCAGCCAGATTTCCGCGCAAGCACTTCGACCGGGCTGTTTTCCGGCAGGCTGGACAGCGTGGCGGCATCGGCGAAAGGCTTGGCCTTCACCTCGGTGGGGCGCACGGTGTGCGCTTCGCCCGCGTGAACCGCGAACGCGCTCCATCCCAGACAAAACACTAACAGCCATTTCATGGCGTTTCTCCCTTGTTGGCCGGCGCAAACAGCTCCACTTCCCGCCCCCGCCCCTTGACTTTATACGAACCGTGCGGCCGGAAGTCAAATGCATCGCCGCACAGTTCCATGGTCTCGCGCGACACCAGGATGCGCGATACGCCCTTGGTCAGCCCTTCGATGCGGCTGGCGAGGTTGACCGTGTCGCCGATCGCGGTGTATTCGCGCCGCTGTTCCGAGCCGATCAGCCCCACCACGGCGGGGCCGGAATGGATGCCGATGCCGACGTCGAATGCGAGCCCTTCCGCACCGATCTCCCGCTTGAAATGTTGCAGCACTTCGGCCATTTCCAGCGCCGCCGCCACCGCGTGGCGCGCGTGTTGGTCGTCGTCCAGCGGCGCGCCCCAGAACGCCATGATGGCATCGCCGATGAATTTGTCCAGCGAACCGCCGTGGCGGAAGATCACCTCGACTTGCAGGCTGAAATAACGGTTGAGCAGCGCCACGATTTCCTGCGGCGTGTGGCGCTCCGACAAGGTGGTAAAGCCGCGGATGTCGGAGAACAGCACCGTGATCTGGCGGCTCTCGCCGGCGCGGTTGATGCCGCCGTGCGCGATCAGTTCCCTGACCACATGCGGGTTGACGAAACGGCTGAACATTTGCACCGCCTGCTCGCGCGAGCGGCGCTCGCGCAGATATTCCGCCAGCGCGCAGCAGAAATAAAACACCCAGGCCAGCAGCAGCGGCGCCAGCACCGGCAGCAGCCAGAGCCGGCCAACCGCGAGGTAACTGCCGCCCAGCAACAGCGCCGAGGCCACCGCCAGCCCCAGGCCGCTGCGTAGCAGGTTGATCCCGCTCAGCAGCGCGGCTGCCAACGCGGCAAGCAGGCCGAGCGCGAGCAGCGCGGCGAACCACGCCGGAGCGGCCTGCATCATGCGCCGGTTCTTCAGGTCGTCCAGCGCGGTCGCCAGTATCTCCACGCCGGGATGCAGGCTGGCGAGCGGCGTAACGCGCATGTCGTGCAGGCCGGTGGCGTCCGCGCCGACGATGACGATCTTGCCGGTGAATTCGTCCCGAGGGCGCTGCGGACGTTCGCGCTCGAAGTCTTCATACAGCTCGGCATAGGAAACGTGACTGAAGGAATGGGCCTTGCCGCGCCACGCGAGAATCATGTCATCCTGTTGCGGCACCGGATAGCCGAGACCGGCAGCCACCCGCGCGGGCAGCGATGGGATCAGCCAGCCATACGCTTCGGTGTAGAGGCGGTAGCGCCGCCCCACGCCGTCGCGGTCTTCCTCGAAATTGATCGTGCCGCTGCGCCAGTGGCGCGGGTCGATCGCGAGCGGCGGCAGCAGCGCGACGCGCGCCTCGGGATCGGCGCGCCCGGTGCGCGTCAATCCCAGCAATGGCGCAATCTGGATCAGCGGCGCGCCCTGAGCGTCGAGCGCCGGATCGCGCCGCACCATGGGAAAATAAATGTTGTCGAGCGTTTCGAGCGATTCGTTGAACAGCCGGTCGCTCTCGGGGCGGTACTGGTCGCGCTCGCTGAACAGGATATCGAACACGATCGCCGCCGGGCGTTGCGCCGCGATGCCGCGCACCAGTTCGCCATGCACCGCGCGCGGCCACGGCCAGTTGCCGGCGACCTCCTGCATGCGCGCGAGACTGGCATCGTCTATGTCCACGGTGACGATGCCGGGGTCGGGCTGAAGAGCTTGCGCTTGCTGGCGCACGAAGAAATCGGACAGGCGGTTTTCCAGCGGCAGCAGCGCGTGCAGCCAGACGGTTTCGGCCACCGCCAGCACGAAGAACAGGGCGGCGATGCGCGTCAGCGGTTTGGAGAGAATGTCCATCGCGACATACTAATCCCATTTGACCCGCGCGGGCAGATGGGCGATGTTGTGTGGCGTCCCCGACAGGAATCGAACCTGTAATTGACCCTTAGGAGGGGCCGGTTATATCCATTTAACTACGAGGACAGCGGCGCGTATTCTAGCGGAACGGGCAGGGCAAGGATACTACCCATGAGAATGAAACCTGCCGTGCCTGCTCCCTCACCCCAACCCTCCCAGCGGGAGAGGGGGAGAACGAATCGCTATGCGAATTTCACGTCAAACGCGCCGCAATCAAAACTTCAATGCTGGTATGATGCCGCGCTTGTTGCGCCAGGGGCGCGAAACTGCCAGTTTCCAGATCATGCCATTCATCACGCTAGACAAAGCCTGCCTCGCCTTCGGGCACGTCGCACTGCTCGACCACGCCGATTTCCAGCTCGACGAGGGCGAACGCGTCGGCCTGATCGGGCGCAACGGCGGCGGCAAATCGAGCATGATGCGCGTGCTTGCCGGCCAGGGAACTCTCGATGACGGACAGGTGTGGCGCGCGCCGACCGCGCGTATCTGCTACGTCAGCCAGGAGCCGGTGCTGGCAGCCGATGACACGGTGTTCGATGCGGTGGCGCAGGGCTTGGGCGATATCCGGCAACTGCTGCACGATTATCATCATGTCTCTCACCAGATCGCCGAGCCGGATGCGGACGTGGACAAATTACTGGAACAGATGCAGGCTTTGCAGACGCTACTCGAAGCGCAAGACGGCTGGTCCATCCAGGCGCGCATCGAGACCACCATTGCAAAGCTGGATCTGGATGCCGACAAACGCGTCGGCGAACTGTCCGGCGGACAGCGCAAGCGCGTGGCATTGGCGCAGGCTTTGGTGGCAGAGCCGGACGTGCTGATCCTCGACGAACCGACCAATCACCTCGACTTCGCTTCCATCGAATGGCTGGAAGGATTGCTGAATAATTTTGGCGGCGCGGTGCTGTTCGTCACGCACGACCGGCGTTTTCTGGACAACGTTGCGACGCGCATCGTCGAGCTGGATCGCGGCAAGCTGGCGGGCTTTCCCGGCAATTTCTCCGCGTATCTGGCGATCAAGGAACGCATGTTGGCCGACGAGGCGGTGGTGAACGCCAAGTTCGACAAAGTGCTGGCGCAGGAAGAGGTGTGGATACGCCAGGGGGTCAAGGCGCGCCGTACGCGCAACGAAGGGCGCGTGTTGCGCCTCGAACAGTTGCGCCGCGACCGCGCGGCACGGCGCGAGAAGCTCGGCAAGGTCGAGATGAGCGTGGATGCAGGCGAGCGTTCCGGCAAGCTGGTCGCGGAACTGGACAATGTCAGCAAGTCGTACGGTGAGCGCAGAATCATCGACAGTTTTTCCTGCCGTATCCAGCGCGGCGACAAGATCGGCCTGCTCGGCCCGAACGGCGCGGGCAAGAGCACGCTGCTCAAGATCATCCTCGGCGAGTTGCCGCCGGACAGCGGGCAGGTGAAGCTCGGCACGAAAATATCGGTCGCGTATTTCGACCAGTTGCGCGAGCAACTCAATGACGAGGCGACGCTCGCCGACACCATCAGCCAGGGCTCGGATTTTGTCGAGATCGGCGGGCAGAAGAAGCATGTCATCAGCTACCTCGGCGATTTTCTATTCGCGCCGGAACGCGCCCGCTCGCCGGTCAAAAGTTGCTCCGGCGGCGAGCGCAACCGCCTGCTGCTGGCGCGGCTGTTCACCCAGCCCGCCAACGTGCTGGTGCTCGACGAGCCGACCAACGACCTCGACATCGAGACGCTGGAGCTGCTCGAAGAATTGCTCGCGCAATATGACGGCACGCTGTTTCTGGTCAGCCACGACCGCGCCTTCCTCGACAACGTCGTGACGCAGGTGATCGCCTTCGAGGGCGACGGCAAGCTGGTCGAGTACGCGGGCGGCTACGAGGACTGGGTGCGGGTGAAAAAATATCAGGCGAGCGTGGCGGCAAACAAGGTTCCTTCCTCAGCGCAACCGCAGGGGATAGGCCGCGCTTGTAAAACCACTGAAGCGTCAACAGCCGCGCACCAGGGGGAGGGTGGCAAGAGCAAACTCGGCTACAAGGAACAGCGCGAACTGGAAGAGCTGCCCAAGCGCATCGAGGTTTTGGAACGCGAGCAGGTCGATATTGCCGCGCATTTTGCCGACGGTAGCATCTTCCGCAGCGATCCGAAGCGCGCCAAGCAACTGCAAGCGCGCAGCGAGGAAATCGAGACGGAAATAGCGGCGGCGCTGGAGCGCTGGGAAGAGCTGGAGAAGCGTTCAAACTAACCCTGCCCAGCCGGAACCAGACCAGCCCGGATAGAAACGCAGTGTAATCCGGGGAGGGAGCAGATGCCCCGGATTCCGCTGGCGCTGCATCCGGGCTACAAATCCAAGAACCGTGTCGTGTCCGGATGATGCATGAACCGGAAAAATTCTTTGTAAAACATTGGCGATTCCGCGCAAGGCATGTGTCTTTTGTAGGAGCGGCTAAAGCCGCTCCTACAAGGGTTTCAATATTGTGCTCTTGCGCGGTCGGTCAATTGTCCCCGGAGTATTTCCAGTAGCGCGATTTGCGGACCGGGCTGATGACCGGCCTCAATAATTGCGGGGCGATCGGCGAGCTTGCTTCTCCGCTGCGCTGGATGGCGCCGATCAGCACTGTGGTGGGGTGCCCGTCGATCGGCACCGTGCCGAACACCGGGGAGGGCGGCAGGCCTCCGCCGGCAAAGACGCCATATCTGTCGTTCGATCCGCAGGTTCCTATCACGCCCATGGCGCCGGATGCATTGAACAGGTTCACCCAGTAGCCGCGCGCCTCGCCCAGCGCCGTGGAGCATGCGCCTGCATCGGACGGAATCGGAAGGTTGGTGCTGACCGTGACCATGCCGGCGGCAATCACCGCCGAGGTCACCGCCTGTTCTCCCCGTCCCGGGAAAGCCATGAACCAGCCTTTGTCGGTATTGGATGAGCCAGACACGATGCCCGGCGTGTTGCAGGCAGTCGTATCCGTAAAGTTGCTCATGTCGTCGCCGTCGAGATTGGTAGCGGTCGCTTCCGTGTCGGACGGATTGTCCAGATAGACATACAGGCGGTTGGTGACTCCCGTGTCATTGTAGCTATATGGGTAGTCGGCCTCCAGCGGGTGCTCGCGGTCGCCCGAAGCAAGCGCCACATAGACCTTTCCGCCGCTGGGCAGCAGCCCCGGGGTCCACTGGAATTTCCGTCCGCCGCCGCTGGTGTAGGCTATCAGTTTTATCGTCCAGTCTGCCGCTGCCCGGGGCGAATTGTTGTTGGCGGGGTCGACAAAATCGATGCGGTAAACATTGCCGCCGGTATCGACGACATAGCCATGGTCCACCTTGCCGTCGTTGCTGGGGTCGATGAGCGCGACGTCGGCTACCACGCTGCGCGTGGTGGCGAACTTCTTGACGAGTGCGCCGGTGTTCGCGTCGAACACGAAGACCGCGTGACCCTTGCCTGATGCACAGCTAGTAGGAGTTAAACCGAGGCCGTCGTTGTGGTCATCCTCGCAATCGTCGTAGCCGCCGCCCACTATGATTACCGGGTCGCTGCCATCTTCGTAACCTTCAATAAATGCGGGCGCCGGCGTCGACCAGGTTTGCCCCATGTCCGACATGCCGGTTGTAGTGCCTGCCCCATCGGCGCAGCCGGTGTCGTTTTTCAGGTTCGGGCAGCCCGCGCGCCACTTGAAGGCGAACCTGTCCGTGGCGGTGGAAGCGGGGCTGGATTCGGTCACGTCGAAAGCGTAGATCATCCTGCCGCCCCGGCGCATGGCGGGATAAATCCACACCTGGGTGTTGTCCGCGTTCTGGTAAATGCCGGTAGAGCCGTCGAAGAAATAGTCCTTCGGGATGCCGCCCGCCACGGCAGGATCGACCGGGTAGTTTACCGGCGGGTCGTTGTTCATCATGCGCGTCAGCGGGTCGGAGCTGCTGGTGGTGTTGCGGCTGGCGGAGATGCTGGAAAATTCCGGCGCGACGAAGGCCCACAGTTCCTTGCCCGCATTGCTGCCCGAGGCGATTACGGAGCGGTAGGTGCCGTCGTTGGAGCCGTAAAAGACGGTCACGCCGGCATTCGGGTTGGCGGCGGTGCCGTAGTTGACGGGCAGGGGGCGCGAATGGACGACATCGCCGTGCACCGAGGAGCGCATGACGTTGGTGCTTTCGCTCCAGTTGGACAGCGAGCTGTCGTTGACCGTATCCGTGGCTACATCCTTGCCCTGGGTGTAATTGAAAGCGCGGGTGGTGGCGAGCCCGGAATTGGCGCTGCTATAGGCCGCCAGCGCGCCGCCGCTCAGGGTGTGCATGGCGCGGTTGAAACTCCAGGTGGGAGACGCAGACGGGTTGTTGCCCTTGCGCAACACTTCGGCGACACCGCCTTTCTCGACGAATGCGCCATCGGGTATGTCGGAGAAAATGTTGCTGGCAGAGGTCGTGCAGGTGCCGACAGGCGAGTTCGAGGCGATGTTGCCCCAGTAATACGAGGCGACCCATGGCAGGCTCGCTGTGGCCGTGGTGGGCGAATCGGTGGTCCAGAAACTTTGCGCGCAATCGTCCAGAAAGCCGGTCTGGATGTTGATCGCCGGTTTCGACGGGGTCGCGTTGTCGTACAAATCCAGCGAGGCGCCGTCGCTGCCGATCTGGTACTGCTTCAGGTTGCCATACCAGCGCGGGTTGGCGTTCGGATCGGGGCGGAACATGCCGATGAACACCTGGTTGGCGTTCTGCGCGCGGTTGGTGGAGTTCACCGGCAGGCTGGCGGAAGCGAAGGTGGAGTTGACCGACTGGATCTCGGCCAGGATCTTGGTCAGCGCGGCGACGATGGCCGCTTCGTTGCCGGCCTTGAAATATTTTCCGCCGCCGTACTTGGCCATGTTCAGGTACAGCGAGGTTGTCTCGGCGTCCGGCTGCGCATTGTGGACGTCGATGGTATAGGTGGCGACCTTCGCATTGTCTCCGCCGGAAACCGGCACGCCCTTCTGGTACATGAAGCGCGCCCATTCGTCCGCATTGAAGACATTGGTGTCTATGGACGAGGTGCCGGTCGGCGTGTTGGTCGTCACGACATTCGTGGCGAGCACGGGGTATTTGCTGCCGCTGTCGCAACTGCCGGTCAGAACGTCGGTGGTGGGGCTGTTGCCGTAGGTGCAACTGACGCCGTCGCCGCCGCACGAGGCGGCGAAGTCGCCGGTGGAAGCGGGCGGGCTGGCGTAGCAGGCGGCGGTATAGCCCAGATTGGCGGTGGTTTCGGAGCTCGTCACGGCGGTCTGGGTAATGGTGTAGCGGTAGCCCGTGGAAACGGGGGTGGCGGTCTGCGTGATCGTGTATTTTTTCATCTCGGCCGCCTGGGTGACATAAAAACGGTAGGTGGCCGGGTTGGTGTTACACGACACCTGGTCGGTCTCGGTCGCGGAATAGGTACAGGTGGCCCCGTCCGGGCAGGTCAGGGCACCGTGGTCGGTCGAGTTGTTCCACTTGTTGGAGCCGGTGCTCAGGCCGGAATAGCAGCTGGTGGTAAGCGCGGTGGTGGTCGCCGAGGTGCAGACCGATGACGATGCGCCGCTCGTATAGGTGCAGGTGTGGCCTGCCGGGCAGGTCAGGGTGCCGTGGTCGATATCCGGATTTACGGCACCCGGCGAGGAATAGCAACTGGTGGTCGAGGCGCTGCTGGTGACGGGGTCGCCCGCGCAGGCCGACGCGACCGCGCCGGTCGCATACGTGCAATCGGCGCCTGCGGGGCAGGTCAGGCTGCCGTAATCGGCGCCGGTCTCCTCCGGCGCCGCGTAGCAACTGGTGGTCGGGGCGGTGCTGGTCACGGTGGAGCCACCGCTGATCGTCTGCATGACGGAGTAGCGCAACTGCCCGCTCGGGCAGGCGTTGGCAAGGGCGGTCGTGCCGATCGAGCAATTGTTGGTGTAGATGGAGCAACTGGTCGCGGAATTGCCGCTGGTGCCGATGGATGTTACATAGCTGGCGTCGACGTGGGTCGCGTAACAGTTGCTTTCGCCCGCCGCCAGACAGGCGGCGATGGCGCTGTTCTTGGTGCTGACTTCACTGTCGGAATAGCATTGAGCGGTGGTGCCCAGGGTGGCAACGTTGGTCGTGGTGGTCGAGGTGAAATTGGGCAGGCCCAACTGCGGAGAAAACTTGTTGCCGGGGCAGGTGGTGCCGTTCAGGGTGGCAAGGTCGCAACTGTTCGCCGTATTATCGTCGCCAGGGCCACCCTGGGCCGGATTGCCGACGAAAATGATGAAATTGCGCGCGCAGAAATTTGCGGCGCTTGCCGGCGACCTGAATAGTGTGTAGCTGTCCGAGGTGTAGCCGTCAGCGTCGGGGTTGGTGCCCACCCCGTCGCTGCCGGGGACGAGCGGGGCGGTTCCGGCAAAATAATTGTAGGCGTCGCGCATCAGGTCGCCGTACCAGTTGTTCATCGACTCTTTTTCCGCAGGGTCGTTGATGTTGTCGAAAATCGTGTTCAACTGGGTGCCGAAGCTTGCGATGTTGGCGCCGTTCATCGGCTTGACCGCAAAACGGATGTAGCCGTTGAACGAATTGGTGCCGTATTCCATCAGGCCGATGTTGACACCGGCGCCTCCCGATCCCAGCGAGTTGATGACGGTGTTGATGGCATTTACTTCCGATTGGCCCTGCGCAACCCCGCCCGGCCATTGTTGCGCTTGCCTCGACCAGTTGGCGGAGTTGTCGAGAACGATCAGCACGTTGGGGTTGGCGGCCTCGCCGGCCGAGGCGCCGGTGAAGATGTCGATGTCTTCCGCGTGCGCCTGCATGGAGGCGAGCGCCAGCCAGCCGCCGAGACAGGCAGCGAGCAATTTAGATATGGATAGGGTTTTCATGGTGTGCCTCCTGTGTGTTGCGGGTGTGCGTTACGGGCATGCCGACGCGATGTCGTCGTTTGCGACGCGTACTCCGAGCCCTTGGGTTACGGTGTATTGCGCGCCGGTCTGGCTGTCTGTCGCCACGGCGATGACCTCCCACACGCTGTCCGCGCACAGCGAGTTGCCGGTGGCCGCCCCGGCGACGGCAAACGCCTGGCCTGTCTGGATGGAGCAACCGGCGTCGTTGGATATATTCGGGTCGATTTCGCTGTTGAGTATGGGGCGCGTGATGATGCAGACCGGCGGCGGGTCGAGCCTGACGGTGATGTCTGGATTGTCGTCGCCGTTGACGTCCACGCATTTGGTGTTGGGCGCTCCGCCTTCGCATTCCGCGTCGCCGTTGATGATTACCGTGCTCGGGCTCTGGAACAGCCGCGTGGTGCTGACGGCTTCTTCCACGGCTTGCTGGGCGGCGGCCATCGCCTCGTTGCGCGATTGCGCGTTGCCGACGGTATGCAGGCTGCCCGTGCCCAGGTTGAAGCTGGTCACGGCGAACAGGGTGAGCAGGACCAGCATGATCAGGGCCACGATCAGGGTGGCGCCGCGCTGCCGATGGAGCATGGTTTTCATGATGATGGCATCCTCCTGCCGGCCGGGTTGTTGAGGCGCACCTGGGATTGGTAGGCGTGACGCTTGTAATTGTTGCCGAACGGCCCGGCGACGATGAGCGTATCGCTGGCGTCGTATCCCAGCGTGTAGGTTTTGTCGGAGCTGTAGCCGATGGTCGGCTCGGTGTTGCGCGCCAGCAGGTTGATTTTTGCCGAGACTACCGCCCCCCAATCGGCGACAGTGAGGGGATTGGCCATGTAGGAATCGGGGATGCCATCGGCCGTCGGCAAATCTATGCCGTACTGGATTTGCAAATTCTCGATGCCGTCGACCAGCGGGACGATGGCAAAGTCGGGGATGGAACCAGAGCCGGGGCCGAGCTCGGCGCGCATGAGCGTGGGGATGCCGTCACCCGCATTGTTGTTGTTGGCGATGAAATAGATGTGCGTGCGGAAGCGCTGTATGTCGGCCACGGTCGTGCAGTCGCGCTTGCTTAGAGTCAGGTTGGCGAGATTGTTGTCCAGTTGGTAGTGGGCTCCGAGGTAGTCTCCCGGATTGTTGTTGATGGGCACGTCCAGCTCCGAGTTGTTGAAACATAACGAGGCCTGGAAATACGGTGTGCCGTCGTTGGCCGCCGCCGTGCAGCCGGCGATCCCCGCCTTGCAGGTGCTGGCGCGGCGGATCACCAGGATGTCGGTGCCTGGTTTCACGTCGCTCAGGCAGCTCGGGATGCTTGCTGCGTTATCGACGCCCTGCACGTGCAGCATGAAAGTATTGCGCAGGGCGGCCAGGGTGACCAGGCAGGGGTCGGGCAATGCGCCAGGCAAAGTCATGTTGCTGGGGTCGAATTCGGCGGTGTAACCGGCGAGGCGCAGATCGTCGCCCAGCAGTTGCATGGCGTAGCGGCCGTTTTCGATTTGCCGGTTGGCGCGCTCGATTTCGGTCCGGGCGCGGCTGTTGCTGACCAGAATGGTGGAAAGCCCGGCCAGGATGAGCAAGCCGATGGTGATGGAGATCATCATCTCGACGATGGAGGTGCCAGCCTGGCGTGTCCTGTTGCGGAGGTTCATGATGGGCGTATCCGGAATTCGTGTCGGGTTAGTCAAAATATCCAGCCGGTCAAAGGTTCAAATGCAATTGGGCAGCCCTACCGTAACTAGTGCAGCCATGGCCCGGCGGGTCGTATCGGGGTCATACGCTCCCTGGCCGCAGGTCAGGGATGGCGCGGCAGTCGGGCTCAAACCCTGCCACACCACAGTGACCCGGTAAACGCCCGGCAGGCATACGCCCGGAGACGGATCGGGCACCTGCACCTGAGTGACGCAGCCGCGCCCGCCCAGCATGGCGCCGGTATTTGCGGAACCGGTTTTTTCGCCGGCGCCTTTCAGTGCGTTGCGCCACTCGCAAACATCCCGCGCGGCACCGCTGCCGGTGCAGTTGCCCAACGGGGCGTCGTCTGTGCCCACGAGAGCTGCGGCGGCCACGTAAGTTGCCGCATCGGCGCTGTTGGCGCTGAAGCGCTGAACCATGTCGGATAGCAGCAGCATCGCCTGGGCGCGCTGGAAGGATTCCGTTTCTGCAAGCTGGATTTTGGCTTGCAAACCGGCCAGGCCCAGCAGGCCGAAAGCCAGAATGATGATGGTTATCAGCACCTCCAGCAATGAGGTGCCGCGCTGGCGCTTGCATCCGGATTGGCGTTTGGTCAGGGACATGGCGTGGTCTTCTTGGTATTGGGCCGGCCGCTCAGGTCGGTCGTGACGCACCTGTATCCAGTGCTGTATTGTGCCGAGGTAATCTCGAAAGCCACCGTCCCGGTCAAGGCCGGGTCGATGCGCCCCGAGTTCTGGTAGATTACGCTGTTTCCGCTGCCGGTAAGGGTAGCGCCGATGGATATCTGCGCGGGGGCTGCGCCGTGGCTGTCCAGAACATTGGACGATGCGTCGGTGATCTGCCAGCCTTTTGCCCAATCGTCCGCATCAACGGGCGTCAGGGAGACGTTCGCATTGCGCTTGATGGCTTCGCTGCGCGCCCTGGTCAAGGCGAGCACCAGGTCGGTCGCAACGGCTTTTGCGCGCTGTTCCGCGATGAGCCCAGAAAACGAAGGGATTGCAATAGTCGCCAAGATGCCTGCAAGCGTGACCACGATAACCAGTTCAAGCACGGTAAACCCGGCCATCGGTCGCGGCGTTGCTGCGGCGCACCGGTTGCGGGTGCGCTGCGCCAAAGCCGGGCGATGGGGGCGAAGATTGTCCATGATGTGCGCTACCAGCAGCCTCCGGTGGCGGCGGATTTATTGCCGGTGTTGTCTATGCCGAGGGTGCCGCATTTATCGTTCGCCTGGGCGGTTCCAGGCTTGCGCGTCGCGGTGGCGGTAAAGCTGGGGGGCGCGCCGGCAGTGTTGTCGGCATCGATGGCTATGGTGTAAAAGGCGGCAACATCGTCTGGGGTGCTCAGGCTGAGCGAGCCCAAATCCTCCGCGTAAGCGCGCGCATCGAGCAGGTATTGCGTCTGCCTCTGCGCGATGTCCATGAGGTGCGCCTGTGCGGAGGCGCGCCGGCTTTTCTGCAAATGGTTTGTATAGGACGGGTAGGCAATCGCCGCCAGTATGCCGATCAAGGCTACCGCAATCATCAGTTCGATCAACGTAAACCCTCGTTGGCGCTGCGCTGCGGCCGGGTGCCCTGGGTGTGTGTTATGCATGGCTGCTCCTTGATATTGTGGGGTCATACTACTCAAATGCTTGTCCAGTCTAAAGCCCGATCCGATAAAAGGGCAAATCTTGAGCAGGAACGGTAACATGGGCAGGGCTTCCGATCTTTCCATAGCCGGTGAAGCCACATCAAGCTCTGTGCCATTCTGTATTGGCTGCGGCGGTGATCCTGATTGTGTTGGGGCTGACTGTACATCGGCCCTCGGCTGCGACAAACCACCTATCTAGGGAGGCGCTGATTTATTCGTCATCCCCGCGAAGGCGGGGATCCAGTGCCTTTACTTAACTGGGTTCCCGCCTTCGCGGGAACGACGAAACCGAATAAATCAGCGCGTCCCTAGTTCCGATCAGCCCCACCAGAACCTACTGGTGCCAGGAAATGGATTGATTCGACCCGAATTTATCGTTCCCATGCGAAGCATGGGAACGATATTGAGCGCCCCCTTTTTCCCCGGATTATGCGTAAATAACGTTCAGCCCAGTTGTTGCCCATGCTCGCGCGTTGCACGAGCTGCATGGAACCGCACCTTCTGTCATCGCATCCAGCGAAATCGGTTTGATCTTGTTGGTCTGCGCAATTGAAATTCCGCAGCGCGTCTTGCTCAATAGCTTATCTTTGCCGCCCATGACGATAGCTTTGCTTATAAAGTCAGGAGCAATGTTGCCAACCCTGCGGCAGGTGCAACTTCAACATTGCCGGCAAGCGGGTAGCCACTTTCTACAGGTGCGACAACGTAGGTATGGTTAAGCTTCAAATCGGCAATCGCAGCCCAACATCCTTTGGGCAGCGCGGGTGCACTGGAAAACTTTATTTCGAACCCTATCTTCAGGTTACCTCGTTCGGCGACTACATCCATTTCGGCACCGGCTGCCGTGCGATAAAACGACAGTTGCCATTGCGATCCCAATAATTGGGCAATTTGCTCCAATACCCAGCCTTCCCATGACGCACCTACAACAGGGTGTCCGGAAAGTTCCTCCAGGGTAGCCACACCAAGCAGCGCGTGCAGTAATCCGCTGTCTCGCAGATATATCTTGGGCGATTTTACGAGTCGCTTGCCGAGATTGACGCGGAGCGGGAGCAGCCGCCGAACCATATAGGTCGCTTCCAGAATGTCCAGATAGTGCTGCACAGTAGGCGCCGAAACGCCAAACCCGGAAGCCAGGCGCGAAGCGTTCCACATCTGTCCATGCAGGTGCGCAAGCATTTGCCAGAAGCGCCGCATGGTCGTGCCGGGCACGCGAATGCCGAAGGATGGAATATCACGCTCCAAGTGCGTAGAGATAAAGGATTCGCGCCAGGCAAACGATGCTTGTTCCGTTTTCGCCAGCCAACTGGGCGGATACCCGCCGCGTAGCCAAAAGTTCTGCAATTCGAAATGCGTTGGGGCAATTTCGCTTATATCAAACGGCGCAAGTTCATGAAATGAAATGCGGCCCGCCAATGATTCGGAAGCCTGGCGCAACAACTGCGGTGAAGCAGAACCCAACAGCAAAAAACGCCCCGGGCGGCGACTTTTATCAATCAAGGCGCGCAAGATGGGGAACAATTCCGGTTGGCGCTGAATTTCATCCAGCACTATGAGCCGATCCGCATACCGCGATAAAAACAACTCGGGGTCTGTCAGTTTTGCTAATTCTGATGGGCGCTCAAGATCCAGATACATGCTGTCCGGATGTTGCGCCGCAATAATTTTTGCCAGCGTGGTTTTACCGGCTTGCCGCGGCCCAAGCAGAGCCACTGCCGGGGATTCCGTCAGCGCCTGAGTCAGATTGGTCAGCAGCCTGCGCTTTATCATCCGCGAATATTAAAAGACTATCTTTCAATATGCAATAATAAAACAGGGCCGTTCATTCGTGCTCCAAGACCTGTTTTTTAGGGATAAAGGTATCCTGCGGCCAATTACTGTGACTTGCTTGACGGTGGCATTTAATTCGCCCTTGGCGTAACAGCAGCAAACCGCGCCATCCCCAACCGAGCCTATTGATCCGGCCAAGTAAAGTTTGAAGTCCGTTCGTCTTGAGCTTGTCGAAAGATGAATGGGCTTCGACAGGCTCAGCCCGAACGGTGTTAATACTTCAACGTGCCGGATCAAATAGCAAACAATATTGAGTGACACTCAGACCAGTTGCTGACCATGTTCGCGCGTGGCGTGGAATTGCATCTTCGGCCAGCGCCCCATCGCCAGGCGCGGATTCACGCCGGTGTCGGCGAGGTAGGCGTAATTGCCGTCCACATTGCGCGCCAGGCGGTTCTGGTTGGCTTTGACGAATTCGTTGAGATGCGCGGCATCGGGGTGCGGGAAGGGCAACGAGCGGCTGCTCCCGCAAGCGGCTGGTTTCGCCAGTAACGTGCCGCAGCAGCCACCCCCATAACCGCACACTCCGCCCCGTCCAACTGAGGTTTCTAGGTTGAATACGATACGATATACTGATGCGAATTCAGAGCAAGGGATTCGTGCCGGGTGCGTCTTGCCGGAGGAAACGGCTTGTGTGATGGGTTGGGAGAATCGGGGATGGCTGAAGAGTCCGAGGAAAATATCAAGCAGGGGCTGATTCGCGAGAACGACCGGGGGCATCCGGACGCGGCGCTGCATCGGGCGGCGGTGGAGGGTTCCGATATGCGGCTCAAGGTGTTGCATGAATGTACGCCGGAAAACAAACATTGCGACATGACCGCCCTCGATCTTTCGCTGCCGGATGGCTCCGATTCCGTCAAGGAGCAACTGAGCCGCGAAGTGGCCAGGGCGAAGCGCAATAAATTGCCGTTGTCCCTCGCGATGATCGACATCGACCTCTTCAGCCAAGTCAACGCCAACTATGGCTATTCCGCAGGGAATCGGGTGATCCAGACGCTCGCACATCTGCTCAGGCAGCGCCTGCGCGAGGCCGATCTGATCGGGCGCTACGGAGTCGAGGAATTTGCGATAATCCTGAACGATGCCGACGGAGATGCGGCGGTGAAGGTGATGGACAACATCCGCGAGGATTTTTCCCGGTTGCGCCAGATGGCGGAAGGGAAGGAGTTTCTCGTCACATTCAGCTGCGGGGTCGCCGATATTTCGCGCTTTGACGATGCCGCCAAGATGGGCGACGCGGCGGAAAAGGCGCTTAATAGAGCCAAGCAAGAAGGACGCAACCGGGTAGTGTTGGCACAGGAGCCGTTCGATACGGTAGACTCTATCTAATAGCTGCAGAATAGTCGCGCCATAATAACTACACAAGAACGCAGACGGGCAATAGGGAAAAATGAGCGATAAGCAGAAGGTTCCGCCGGGCGTAGGGGCGCCGGGCAACGCCAGCACCAACTTGGGGTTGCGCGAAGATCTGCTGCTGCACGATCCGCTGCTGGACAGCCTGCTGGATGTCGCGCGCATTCACGGCAGGCCCAGCACAAGGGCGGCGCTTTCCGCTGGATTACCGCTCAAGAATGGGTGTTTGACGCCGTCGCTGGTGGCGCGTGCGGCGAACCGCGCGGGGCTTAACTGCAAAATTGTGCGCCGCGAACTTGACAGGATAGATGCAATTCAGTTGCCGGCCATCCTGCTGCTGAAAGGGGATGAGTCCTGCGTGCTGTTGGGTTGGGACGAGCAGGGTCAACAGGCGCAGGTGTTGCTCCCCGAATCCGGGCAGACGGCGTTCAACCTGCCGCGCGCAGACCTGGCAGCGCGTTATATCGGCATCGCCATCTTCCTCCAGCCGCGCGTCAAGTTCGACAGCCGCACTCCGGAAGTTGCGAAGCTGGCCAAGCGCCACTGGTTCTGGGGCGCCATTCTGGAGCAATGGAAGGTTTACCGGGACGTGCTGACTGCCGCATTTCTGATCAACGTATTCGCGTTGGCAATTCCGCTGTTTACCATGAACGTTTACGACCGCGTGGTGCCGAATCACGCGGTGGATACGTTATGGGTGCTGGCCGTCGGCGTCATCGCGCTGCTCGGGCTGGATTTGCTGCTGCGCATGATGCGCGGGCACTTTGTCGATCTGGCCTCGGCGCGTATCGACATCCAGCTTTCTTCGGTGCTGATGGAGCGCGTGCTGGGGCTCAAGATGGAAGCCAAGCCCGCGTCGGTGGGCGCGTTCGCCGCGACGATGAAATCCTTCGAGACGGTGCGCGATTTCATCGCGTCGGCTACCGTTTCGACCCTGATCGACCTTCCTTTCGCGCTGCTGTTTTACCTGGTCATCGCCTGGATTGCCTGGCCGCTGGTATTCATCCCGATTCTGGGCTTCCTGATCGTGTTCGTTTATATCTATGCCATCCAGCAGAAAATGCACGAGCTTTCCGAAACCACCTATCGCGCCGCCTCGCTGCGCAACGCCACGCTGGTAGAGAGCCTCACTGCGATGGAGACCATTAAGGCGGTCGCTGCGGAAAGCCATGTGCAGGCCTCGTGGGAGAAAACGGCGGCCTTTCTCGCCAAAGCCAGCAACCAGTTGCGCATGCTGTCGCTGTCGGCGACGAACAGCGTCCAGACCATCCAGCAACTGGTCGGCGTGTCCGTGCTGATCGCCGGCGTTTACCTGATCCATGCGGGTTACCTGAGCATGGGCGGCCTGATTGCCTGCGTCATGCTGACCGGGCGCGCCATGGCACCGCTGGGGCAGCTTGCCGGCTTGCTGATCCAGTATCAGGGGGCGAAGACCGCGCTCGAGTCTCTAAACAAGCTGATGGAAAAGCCGATCGAGCGCCCGCCCGAATCGACGTTCGTGCACCGGCCGGAAATCCGCGGCAGCATCGAGTTCCGCGACGTTACATTCGCTTACCCCAACTCTGATCCGATCCTGAGAGATGTTTCGTTCAAGGTCAATCCCGGAGAATCCATCGTAGTGCTCGGACGGGTGGGATCCGGCAAGTCCACTTTGCAGAAACTGGTGCTCGGGCTGTACGAGCCGCAGCAAGGCTCGGTGCTGGTTGACGGTATCGACCTGCGCCAGCTCGATCCCGCCGACCTGCGGCGCAGCATCGGTTGCGTCAGCCAGGACGCGGTGCTTTTCTATGGCACCTTGCGCGAGAACATCGCCTACGGCGCACCCTATGCGGACGATTCGGCCGTTATCGCAGCTGCGGAGCTGGCCGGGTTGAGGGATTTTGTCAACAAGCACCCGCGCGGTTTCGATATGCATATCGGCGAGCGCGGCGAATCGCTGTCCGGCGGGCAGCGCCAGTGTGTCGCGATTGCGCGCGCCTTCCTGATGGAGCCGCCTATCCTGCTGCTGGACGAGCCGACCAGCTCCATGGACTACACCACGGAAAACGAGTTCAAGCTGCGCCTGGGGCGTTTTGCCAAGCGCTTCAGCCCGGGAAAAACGCTGCTCATCGCCACGCACCGCTCCAGCCTGATCGACCTGGCGGAGCGCATCATCGTCATTGACGAAGGCCGCATCGTAGCCGACGGGCCGAGGGCGGAAGTGCTCGAAGCATTGAAATCCGGGCATGTGGGGCGGGCATCATGAAGATATGGCCAAACACTGGCGCGGCGAAGCTTGATGCAGCGGAACAGCGCATCAGGAAGCACCTCGAAACGCCACGCCGACAATTCCACCCGCTGTTCGATTGGCTGATTAACCGGAGCGGCGAAAAGTTTGACGATTCTAAGCTTCAGGATTTTGCCGCCGAGGCCGATTACGCCATCATGAGGCAGGAGCCGGTCCGCGCCCGGGCGCTGTTGCGCGCGTTGCTCTGGATTGTTGCGCTGTTCCTGGTGTGGGCGAGCTTCGCCCATGTCGACGAGGTGACGCGCGGCGAAGGCAAGGTGATTCCCTACAGCCAGATCCAAGTGTTGCAAAGCATGGATGGCGGAATCGTTTCGGAGTTGCTGGTGCGCGAGGGCGATGTGGTGCAGCAGGATCAGGTGTTGGTTCGCATCGACCAGACCCGTTTTCTTTCTTCGGTGAAGGAAAGCCGCGCCCAGTACCTTTCTCTGCTGGCCAAGGCGGCAAGATTGCGCGCCATTGCCGAGGAAAGCACTTTCGTCCCGCCAGAAGAGGTCGTCAAGGAAGACCCCAATACCGTGGAAGAGGAGCGCCGCCTCTACGAAGCGAGAAAATCTGAACTGGCTGGTTCGGTATCTATTGCCAGGCAACAACTGGCGCAACGCGAGCAGGAACTGGTCGAGCTAAAGGCCAAGCAGGTGCAGGCTGCCAATGCCTATGACCTGACGAACAGAGAATTGACCGCAACCAAACCCCTGGTGGCTGCCGGCGCCGTTTCGGATGTCGAGATTTTGCGGCTGGAGCGCGACGTGGCGCGCTTCCGTGGCGAGCGCGACATGGCTGCTGCGCAGATTGCCCGGGTGCATTCCGCGGTTGCGGAGTCCACGCGCAAGGTGCAGGAAGTCGAAATCGCGTTTCGTAACGAGGCGCGCAACGAGTTGAACGAAACCCAGGCCAAGCTCAACAGCCTGAGCGAGGGCAGCGTCGGGCTTTCCGACAAGGTGGCGCGCTCCGTTCTCCGTTCGCCGGTCAAGGGTACGGTCAAGCGCCTGATGGTCAACACCGTCGGCGGGGTTGTACAGCCGGGCAAGGACGTGATCGAGATCGTCCCGCTCGAAGATAATCTGCTGCTGGAAGCGCGGGTGTTGCCCAAGGACATCGCTTTCCTTCGTCCTGGACTCAAGGCCACCGTCAAATTTTCCGCGTATGATTTTGTCGTTTACGGCGGGCTGGAAGGCACTCTGGAAACCATCGGCGCGGATACCGTGCTGGACGAAAAGGGCAACGCCTTTTACACCGTAAGAGTTCGCACCAACAAATCCAGCCTCGGGGAAAATATGCCCATCATGCCGGGCATGGTGGCGGAAGTGGATATTCTGACGGGAGAAAAAACCGTGTTGAGCTACCTCCTCAAACCTGTCTTGCGCGCCAAGAGCCGCGCGCTGTCGGAAAGATAAAATGCTGGAACAGGCCAGGCACCTTTTCGTCGCGCCCGAGGTTGAACCGAGGAAAAACTGGCGCGCGGCATTCCCGGATTTTTCCCTGAGCGACCGGATTTCCGGGATTCCGGATGCCGATTTAGTGTGGGTGTTGCTGCCGGAGGGAGCGGGGGTCACAAAACTGCTTGCCGAATGGCGCACTGCCGCCGGCAAACTGCCGGTCGTCGCTCTTTCGGACGAGCCAAGTGAGGAACAGGGCCTGATCGCTTTGAACAGCGGGGTGGTGGGATATTGCAACGGCCATGCCGCGCCGGTGGTGCTGCGCCAGGTTGCCGACACGGTGTTGGGCGGCGGCGTGTGGGTCGGGCAGAGGCTGCTGCAGCGCCTGCTGGCGGGAGTGGCCCGGGTCGCGGCGCAAAAATATGCCCAGCCACAGCTTTCTGCGTGGGCTTACGGGCTGACCGAACGCGAGATCGAGGTTGCCCGCGCCGTGGCATCGGGCGCCAGCAACAAGGAAATTGCCAGCCTGCTCGATATTACCGAGCGCACCGTTAAAGCACATCTCGGCTCGGTTTTCGACAAGCTGAAACTGCGCGACCGCCTGCAGCTCACCCTGCTGGTCAACGGCATCGCGAAGCGCTGACCGTTTCGACCGGAAAGATTAAGCTGCGCCAGTGTTTGCCTGGCTTTGCCAGCTTCTTCCCGGGGTCATTCTTGAACCTAGAAACCTCAGATGAACGTGGCGGAGTGTGCGGTTATGGGGGTGTGTGGCAAGGCGCAACGACGCGGAATGGTCGTTCCATTCCAAGAAGCTGCAACGCCGCCACGCGCCGCCAGAACCGTGCAATCCGCCACGTAGCGTGCTCACCCATCCGGTGAAACATGAAAACATGAGAAAATTTATTGGCATCATGATGTTGCATATTCGATCAAGCGGTCAACTGAGGTTTCTAGGTTGAACCTAAAAACCTTAATTCAAGCCACAGAGAACACAGAGAACACAGAGAAAGTAATGGCTTTTCCTCGTTTTGCTGGCTCACCCAAAAGGTGAAGCGCAATTTTGTGATAACCGTTTGTTTCTCCTCTGTGATCTCTGTGCTCTCTGTGGCTAACTGAGTTTTTAAGGTTGAATACACTATCGTCATCATTCCGGCAGGTCTGCCGCAGACCAGACGCCGAGCGACTTGGTTTTTCCTTCCGCGAGCGTAAACAGCGGCGGGGGAAGATTGAAAGGGGGTGCCGACAGGTTCATCGGGTACCATCCGCCGGTTTTCACCCATACGTTCCGTTCGACCGAATGCGTCGTGGCAATTAAATAACGCGAGCCGCTGCGGCGGAAACCCTTGATAGCCATGAGAGCGGCATCGGGGGTGAGGTGGGTCAGGCAATCCCGGCACAGGATGGCATCGCATGCCGGGAGGGTGGCAGTCACGATATCCGTTTCCGAGAAAAAGCAGTTCGGCCGGTCGTTGAAACGTGAACGAAGGTCAATTATCAGTTCGGGCACAATATCGAAACCGAAATATAACCGCAGCGGCTCGGTAAGTTCTTTCATCCAGTTCAGGTCACCGCACCCGGCATCGCCAAGAATGCGAGCATCAAGAGAATCCAGCGTCTGGGGCAACCATGCGCGCAGCGCTGCCGTCGCCGCCAGCGAGGAACCGCTGCCGGAACGGCTTTCCTTGTCTCCCCAGAAATTGTCCTTCCAGATACCGGAAAATACTCTGCATCGGGATGCGCTACGCTCTGGCTGATCGGCTCTCAAGTCAGGCAAAGGCAGCGGCTGCCCATGAAAAAGATGCCCTTTGAAATCCAATCCGGAAAAAGCCTCATACTCTGCAAGGGTGCGGATCGAACCGAGGCTATAACGCTCAATTTCCTCCAGAGCAGCGTCATCGCTATTCCTTGTTTCGATACCGAGGATATGCCGTATTCGGCGGCGCGCGCGCTGGCTGAGGTTAACCCAGTCGGTTTGATCATCCCAGTGGCGCGGCCGTCCGGTCTGCTTGATGTAATTGTGATACGCAATGACCCTGTTAGGGCAGTAGATTTCCCAGCCGCTTGTCCATAAACGCGCGCCCAGCGTAATTTCCTCGCCCGTAAAATACAGATATGGATCGTAGGGAACCTCGCCCACAACCTGCCCCGAAGTAAACAGCATTCCCGCACTGATGAAAGGGCTGGGTGCAGGGTATTCAGATGCCTTTGCCAGCGGAGATAACGTGGAATTTTGCGCAAGAACGCCATCGTCGTCGAATCCCTTGGGGAGGATCGTGACCAGATTATCCGGCGCAAACCGGTCAGGCGGCGTGAATTCGAGCGGGTACGTCGATATGACCGGTTTTTCGGCAGGGCATTTCTCCAGCATGGCAATCAGCTTTTCATCCCAGCCAGGAGCGAAACGCATGTGGCTATCTACTTGGAAAAAATATTCCTCGCCCTGCCAGAGTTTTTGGATGCGGCTGCGCGCCCAGCATGCTCCCCGGCTTTCCGAAGCGTGGATGCTGTCCACGCGCAATTGCCGGTGACGTTCCGAGGAAACCAGGCAATCATCGTCCTCGCCCGGCACGGCCTGCAAGCAGATGCCGATAATGATACGCTCGGGATGAGCCGCCTTTTCAAATAAATCGCGAACCGTATTTTGGCAATCCGGGTCACGGTAACTGGCGATTGAAACGAAAATGGCGGGCAGCATGGTATCAGTCAGCTCATGTATGAGTCGATCGCCATTGTACTTCCGTACAATGGATTTTCCTGTTTATCCTGCTACATTGTCGCGCATTATTGAATTTCATTCGCCAAGTTTATTCAGGAGATCGTCATGGCTCAAGCTGCTGTCGCAATAGCAACCAACGTGCAGGGAAAAGTTACCGCCACCAATGCCAAATGCGAAGTCCGCGTCCTTCAGGAAGGCGATGTGGTATTGGAGGGCGAGGTAGTTAAAGCAGATAGTGGCGGGAATGTCGAGTTGGTATTAGGCGATGGCAGCACCACGCACATCGCGGAGAACCAGAAGATTACTCTCGACGATGAGGTTCTTGCCGCCAGTACCCCTGATGCTATGGATAGTGCGATCTTGACGGAAGATGCGAGCATCGACAGCATTGTCGATGCAATCAACTCCGGGAACAGCCTTGACGGTCTCTTTGAGGAAACAGCAGCTGGCTTGAGTGGCGACAATGCCGGTAATGGAATGCAGGAAGGCCATCAATTCGTGGCATTGACGCGAATTGTAGAGGAGATTTCCCCGCTTGATTTCGCACCGGCTCAGAGTCTGACCGATGACCCGTCACTAATACTGACCGATGCTCCAACCGAATCGCCAACACAGGCTCCGACTCCGGCTCCGACAGAGGCTCCAACCGAGGCACCGGCCGAGGCTCCGACCGAAGCACCGACAGAGGCTCCGACAGAGGCTCCGACCGAAGCGCCAACCGAGGCTCCAACCGAAGCGCCGACCGAAGCTCCGACCGAAGCTCCGACCGAAGCTCCGACAGAGGCACCGACAGAAGCACCGACAGAAGCGCCGACAGAAGCTCCAACCGAAGCGCCGACTGAGGCTCCGACAGAAGCTCCGACCGAGGCTCCGACAGAGGCTCCGACCGAGGCTCCGACAGAAGCACCGACCGAAGCACCGACCGAAGCTCCAACCGAAACACCGACCGA